>Ga0302253_1000381_pt1 | contig 38235 bp, 31 predicted proteins | sample AAG_RA_Trp_MG_FD_193537 | JGI IMG/M metagenome (GOLD analysis project Ga0302253, IMG submission 193537) | Enriched activated sludge microbial communities from anaerobic digester in WTTP, New Holstein, Wisconsin, United States - AAG_RA_Trp | ecosystem: Engineered > Bioreactor > Anaerobic >...
GAACGCACGAAGCAATCTCAAGAAAATAGTCAATGAAACGAGGAGGAGCCATATAGAAAATGACAAATAAAAACCACACTACTCTTTATACAGGAGTAACATCCGATTTAAAGAAAAGGGTTTATGAACATAAAAATAATACCGACTTGCTGACAAGTTCATTAAAACAATTCGCTTCGCTTTTGTTTTAAAACTGTTAGTCTGTCGGCATCTCGTCATTGCTGACGAGACAAAATTCATTTCATTCTTTTGTTAGTGGTTTGGTATTATAATAATAATAATCCTTCTTTTCCAACATTAAAAATCAAGTCCAGAATGGATAAATCGGCAATAAAAGGCAGACGTTCTGAAAATGCCTGTGTATAAGATTTTATTTGGTATGCTTTGCAAAAAGGAGTATTTTTTTTTGCTGAACATGAACGTAAATCAGTAATTGAATCGTATGAATGTTTATATTCTTCTGTAAACCTTATAGAATTAGTAATTTCAAGAATGCTCAGACAGCGATTCAAAATATCCATATTCAAATCAAATAAATAGCGATGCTTAGCGTAAAGAGGTGCCAGCAATTCATCTGAAAAATAAGTAAAAAAGGGTGTTTTCCCATAAGCAGAACGTATGGCTTGACATTGCTTGCTTATCCAAGGTGTTGTATAATCAAGTTCAATATGAGTAACGATTTTATCATCTGTTTTTTTTACAGGTACAACCAGTGTTTGTATTCCCTGTGATGATACTATATAACAGCGATTGCGAATGGTTTGTCGTTGATAGTTTTCAAATTTTTCAATAAAAACAGCATTTGAATGATAAATGGCAGAAAAATAGGATATGGGTGGGAAAAAGGCTGTAGTTAATATAACTGAATACATGAATTACAATTTATGAGCAATGTACAACAGTTCATTTTTATCAAGGCGGTAATAATTAATTTCTTCATCAGCAAAAGTTTCGATATAATGATTTATTTCCACTTTAAACCCAGCCTTCTCAAGTCTTTGTGGATAATCCAATCCATAAATACGAAGGTGGTCGTATTGTCCAAATATTTTTTCACGTTCTTCGGGGCTTGTAATACTAAAATCTTCATACGTTTTGGAAAGTTTACTGTCAAGTGGAACCTGTACTATGGCAAAGCCATTTTTACGAAGTACTCTGAATATTTCTGTCATGGCTTTTAAATCATCATCTATGTGTTCCAAAACATGATTGCATATAACTACATCAAAAGTTTCATTTTCAAAGGGAATATTTCGAATATCCATTTTAACATCGGCAAGGGGTGATAATAAATCAGCCGTAATATAGGATAACGCAGGCAATTTTTTAAATCGTTTAATAAAAGGTTGTTCGGGTGCAATGTGCAGTACTTTATATTTTTCGGTAAAAAAGGCAGTTTTGTTTTTTAAATATAGCCAGAGTAGGCGATGACGTTCAAGGCTCAGGCAATTAGGACATAAGCGGTTTGCCGCACCCTTGTTGCCATAAGGAAGAAATTTGCGAAAACTATGTTTGCATATGGGGCAATAATGTTTTTTCCCCACATAAAAAGGATATATTAATATACTGAATAAATGACTAAACCTTATTAACGTTGTTCTTGGAATATGCTTAACAATATATTTAATAAATTTTCTCATGGATAAATACTTTTAAAAAACCTGTGTTGAACGCCTTTAATATTAAATAAAACAAAACCTGCAGTTCCAATAATATGATTTTCGGGTAAAAATCCCCAGTAGCGACTGTCTTTTGCATTGTCTCTGTTATCATCCAGCACAAAATAATAATTCATTTTGAAAGTATAGGAGTAAACAGGTTTGTCGTTTATGATGAACTGATTATCGTTAGTAATTTGCAACTTATTTCGTTCATAAGTTTCGATAATGCGTTTATAATAATAAATATTTTTACGATTGAGCACCACGGTGGTACCTTTTTTAGGTACTACTACCGTACCAAAATAATCCAAACTCCAAAATTCATACGGACTTTCTGGAAAAATAGTAGTAAAGGCAGGCATATTATGAATAACCAGTAGTTGAATTTTTTTAATATATTTATCTTTAGCCATAGAATCGGCCATTTCGTTTGTTGTTTTAATATCATAAATATTAGGTTGAGCAACAAGTGTCCCTTCTACTATATTATATTTACCAAAGAAAGAATGGTCGAGTGGAATTTTTGCTTCAATACGGTATTTATATTTAACCGTAGGGGCATCTTGAAACAATAAATTGTTAACAAAAACTTTTTTGTGTTTAATATTAATTGTATCACCCGGCAAGCCAATACAGCGCTTGAACACAATGGTCTTTTTGTCTATGGGGGGGTCTTGTTCTATGGGATAATTAAATGCAATTATATCATTATGCTGAATATGCCATAAGTTTATTCGCAAACAGGGAAGTTGAATCAAATCGGAATAACTGCGTGCCGAAGAAAAAGGAAAAGTATTTCCAACAAATGGAATGCTGAGCAGGGTTATAGGAAGTCTTGGACCGGGTTTAAGTTTATGGATATACATAACGTCGCCATGATAAAGGGTATTTTCCATTTTGACATCTGTAACAACTGAAAATTCGAAAATAAAAACAGAAATAAACCATGCAATCAGAAATGCAATGATAATGGCTAATAGCCACGAGTTTTTTTTGAGTTTTATTCTTTTTTTTGTCTTAGTCATGGGTTGGTACACGAAACATTCTATTCCAGCGTATTTTCTGTGGAAATGGTTTGTCTTTATCCAACGAAAGCCAAATAAATACGGGCATTCCGACAATATGGTCTTCGGATACAAATCCCCAAAAACGTCCATCCTGTGAATTGTGGCGATTATCGCCCATCATAAAATAATAATCCATACGGAACGTGTATGAATTGGATTCCCTATCGTTGATATAAATTTTATTGTTTTTTACTTCCAGTTTATTTTTTTCATACGTTTCTATAATGCGATGATAGATACACAGGTTGTTTAACGTGAGTTGAACCGTTTGTCCCTTTGCAGGTACGGTAAGTGGTCCAAAATTATCACGATTATAACAAATCGTGCTGTCTTGTGGAAACACATCTTCGCGTTCGGTTATTTCAGCAACCTTGACCGATATAATATTGGGGTAGGTGCGTATAGTGTTTGCCTTTTCTTCGGTAAGTGGCAAAAAATAATGAATAGTATTGGTTTTAGAAATAGTATCGGCGATTTGATATTGAGTCATAAGTCCAAACTGAATATCTTCCTGTGAAATACCAAGACGTTCTAAATTGCGTGTATTTAAAGGCAAACCGTTGGTAATAATTTCGTAATTGAATTGCATTCCCTTAAAATGCTTTTGAGGTTCACCGTTGATATATACTTGTGTGTGTCGTACTTCAATTTTATCACCGGGAATGGCTACACAACGTTTGATATAGTTTTCCTGTTTGTCCACCGGACGATAAATAATATCACCAAAGTTGAGTTTATCTGTCCAAACACGTTCACGCCCATATCGACGACATAAATCGTAATAACTTTCAGCCTGTCGTTTGAGTGCAACGGTATCGCCTTCGGGAAAATTAAAAACGACCATATCGTTGCGTCTAATTTTTCTAAATCCTGCCAAACGGTTATAGGGCCATTTAATCCACTCAGAAAATGAACGGGCTGTTTCGCTGAATGGCATGGTATGATGAACAAACGGAAAGGAAATAGGCGTATTGGGCATACGTGGTCCGTAGGTTACTTTGCTTACAAACAGATAATCGCCTACCAGTAACGATTTCTCCATAGATGATGTGGGTATAGTGTATGCCTCGATTAGAAACAAGCGTATAAGTGAAGCAGCAATGACAGCAAAAATGATGGCATCTATCCACTCAACCAGTTTTGAAGGTTTTTTACCTCTTTTTTTCCAGAAAGCCCAGTTTACTTTTTTAGATATATAAATGTCGTATATGATAGGTGTGCCTAATAAAAACCAATAGTTTCCTAACCATATAACCCATAATAAATAAATAGTTAGTGTTATTCCAAACTTAGTCCATTTATTTTTAAAAAACGCTTTAACTTTTTTCATCTGTTTAAAATTTATTTGTCACTTATTTTTTGCAACTCTATTATTTCTTATAAATATTTCACTATAAAGATACTAAAACTTCATTAAATCGTGCATAGTATAAATGCCTTTTCTACTAATAATAAATTGAGCAGCAGCCAATGCTCCCAAGGCAAACCCTTGTCTATTTTTGGCGTTGTGTTCTATAGTAACAGTATCGCTGGTGGAATCAAAAATGAGTTTATGATTCCCTACGATGTTGTCTTTACGAAATGAAAATACAGGTAACTCAGGTTGAAGTTCGCTGTGTGGGGTTTCATTTAAAAAATTTTTCCATAAGGTCAGTGATTTTATTTTGTTCATTACTTCATTGGCTAACGTAATAGCAGTACCACTAGGACTATCTTTTTTTTGAGTATGATGTGTTTCTTCAATACGAACAGAATAATTATCCAAAAAGGAGTTCATTATTTCAGAAGCATACGAAGAAATAGCCATAAAAATATTCACTCCAATGCTAAAATTGGGGGCATAAAAAAGACTGCCATTCGTTTGTTTGCACAAATCGGAAATTTCCTGAAAGTGGTCATACCAACCTGTAGTGCCACATACAACAGGAATGTGTTGTTTAAAACAAGCGTTTATATTTTCAACAGCCGATGAGGGAGTGGTAAATTCAAATGCTACATCAACATGGTTTGATTGAAGCGAATGAATTTCATTGTGATTATCAATATCAATCTTACAAACTATATGATGTTGATTTGTTTTGGCAAGAGTTTCTATTTCTTTGCCCATTTTACCATATCCAATAAGTGCGATATTCATTTTTTGGGTAAAAATAGAAAAAAGGGAAGCATGATATGCCTCCCTTTTTTCATATTTATAATAAATTGTTAATTTTTAACACTATTAACAATTTCTTCAAACGCTTTTGGATTGTTTAAAGCAAGGTCGGCTAATGCTTTTCGGTTAATCTGGACACCTTTTTTATGAATGGCACCCATCAGTTCCGAATACGACATTCCCTGTTCACGGGAAGCGGCATTAATACGCTGAATCCATAAAGCACGAAAATTGGCTTTTTTGTCGCGTCTATCACGGTAAGCATGTTGCTGACCTTTTTCCCATGAATTTAACGCAACTGTCCACACATTTTTACGGGATAAAAAACTTCCCTTGGTTCTTTTCAAGATTTTCTTTTTACGAGCTCTTGAGGCTACTGAATTTACTGAACGTGGCATAACACATTTTTTTATGAATGTGTAGCGTCAACCCTAAGGTGGATCTTTGGTGCTACAGCATTCGGTTAAACATTGATTAATTTATTTCATGCCTAATAAAAGTTTTGTACTTTCTGCCCTTGCAGATTCAACATCCGTAAAGTATCCAAGATTTCTCTTTCTCTTTTTTGATTTCTTGGTAAGAATATGGCTTTTATAAGCATGTTTTCTTCTAATTTTTCCTGTGCCGGTGATTTTAAATCTTTTTTTGGCGCCGGAATTTGTTTTTACTTTTGGCATTTTTTATTCCTCATTATTTAGTTTGACATTAGTTTTTCTTTTTCCTGATATGGGTGTTAACATAATAATCATGCGTTTTCCTTCCAGTTTTGGTTCCATTTCCAATTTGCCGTATTCTTCCAAATCATGAATAAAGCGGTCTAAAATTTCTTTTCCTTGTTCTGTATAAACAATAGAACGTCCTTTAAAGAACACAAACGCTTTGACTTTGGCTCCTTCCTGAAGAAAGTTAATAGCGTGTTTGAGTTTAAAATTATAATCGTGGTCATCGGTATTTGGTCCAAAGCGAATTTCCTTTACTATTACCTTAGCGGTCTTGGCTTTTAATTCTTTTTGTTTCTTTTTTTGTTGATACAAAAATTTTTGAAAATCAAGAATTCTACATACAGGCGGCTGAGCCGTAGGTGATATTTCTATCAAATCCAGCCCCATTGCTTCAGCCATTTTTAAGGCTTCATACGTGGAGTAAATTCCAGGATTGGAGATATTATCGCCTACTATTCTAACCATTTTTGCAGTAATATTTTCGTTGATGGCAAATTGATATTCTAACTCATCTTTTTTTTGTGGTACAAATCTGTTTGTTCCGTGTCTGTTTTGCATGCTTATTTATTTACCTCCTTTTTAGTTTATAATTCTTTTAATGTTTCGTTAATATCGTTTTGAATTAGTTGGGCAAAGTCGTTTACTGTCATAGCGCCTTTATCTCCTTCGCCCTGTTTTCGTATAGAAACGGTATTGGATGTTTCTTCTTTTTCGCCTACTATCAGCAGAAAAGGAATATGCTTCAATTCATGGTCCCGTATTTTTTTACCTATTTTTTCATTTCGGTCATCAACGAAGGCACGAATATCGTACTGGATAAGTATATTTTCAACCTTTTGAGCATAGTTATTATATTTTTCGCTGACAGGAATAATAACGGCTTGGTCTGGAGTGAGCCACAGTGGAAATTTTCCTGCGGTGTGCTCAATTAAAACGGCGACAAAACGCTCCATAGAACCAAAGGGTGCACGATGTATCATCACGGGTCTGTGTTTTTGATTGTCTTCGCCTGTATATTCAAGGTCAAAACGTTCGGGAAGATTATAATCAACCTGAATAGTGCCCAATTGCCATTTTCGTCCCAAAGCATCTTTTACCATAAAGTCAAGTTTGGGACCATAAAAGGCTGCTTCGCCTATTTCGATGATGGTTTCGAGATGACTTTCTTCGGCTACTTCTATGATAGATTTTTCCGCTTTTTGCCAATTTTCGTCGGTGCCAATATATTTTTCCTTGTTGTTCGGGTCACGGAGTGATATCTGTGTAATAAACTTGTCGAAATGCAACGTTTTAAAGATATACAAAACAATGTCAATGACTTTTTTAAATTCATCTTTGAGTTGGTCTGGACGGCAAAATATATGGGCATCGTCCTGTGTAAAACCACGTACACGGGTTAATCCGTGAAGTTCACCACTTTGTTCATAGCGATATACAGTACCAAATTCAGCAAAACGCAAGGGAAGGTCTTTATAAGAGCGAGGTTTATTCTTGTATATTTCACAATGATGAGGACAGTTCATGGGTTTGAGTAAAAATTCTTCGCCTTCTTGTGGTGTATGTATAGGTTGAAACGAATCTTTTCCATATTTTTCATAATGACCGCTGGTTATATACAGTTCTTTTTGTCCAATGTGTGGGGTTATGACTTGTTGATAGCCGTATTTTTTTTGAATTTTCTTTAAGAATTGTTCCAAACGTTCACGAAGTTGAGCTCCTTTGGGCAGCCAAATTGGCAAGCCGTTTCCTACTGCCTGCGAAAACATGAATAGTTCCAGTTCTTTGCCAATTTTACGGTGGTCACGTTTTTTGGCTTCTTCGAGCAATATAAGATATTCTTCAAGCATTTTTGCTTTGGGAAAAGTAATGGCATATATTCGTGTAAGTTGTTTATTTTTTTCATTGCCTCGCCAATATGCACCTGCCAGACTCAACAGTTTGATAGCCTTTATATATCCTGTATGTGGCAAGTGAGGACCACGACAAAGGTCAGTAAAATTGCCTTGTTGATAAAAAGTGATAGTTCCGTCTGCAAGTTCGTTTATGAGTTCAAGTTTGAGGTCATCGTTTTTTTGAGTGAAAAAATTCAATGCTTCCTGTTTGGAAACATTTTTTCTAACGAGGACTTGTTTTTGCTGAGCCAGTTCTTTCATTTTTTGTTCTATGGAAGGGAAATCAGCATCGCTCAATACAACACCTTCGGGCAATTCTACATCATAATAAAATCCATTTTCTATGGCTGGTCCTATGCCGAATTTAGTCCCCGGATAGAGTTGTTCTATGGCTTCTGCCATTAAGTGTGCCGAACTGTGCCAGAATGTACGTTTCCCTTCTTCATCATTCCATGTATATATTTTTATATGTGCGTCATTTTCTATGGGGCGGGTTAAATCCCATAATTCATTATTGACGGAAATGGCTAAGGCTTCTTCGGCAAGGCTACGGCTAATTTGTTTAGCAATATCCAGACCAGAAACCCCTTTCTCAAAGTCAAGGGTACGATTATCGGGTAACGTAATATGTATCATCTTCAATATTTCGGGGTGCAAAGATAATGATTTTGATTTAAAATATCAAAATTAAAATATCAAATTTAAGATTTTATGGGTTAAAAATTATTTTGAGGTGCTATTATTAATATTCATTATAAGTATATCACTCTTATTTACCAAAAGAATACCACTTAAAAAATTTGTTAATTAAATAAAGCCAATGTAGTAATGCCAAATATTTTACCATATAAAGAAGTATATGTACTCATAAACAGAAAATTAACAAATCGATGAAAATGATTGATACTAAAAGCATTGAGCCCATACGAAGAATAATTTTTTTACGAAACATCCGTTATAAAAATATTTTTTTTATTTTATGTTTAATTTATTTATTTCATTCAATTGTCTGCCGTGCTTGTTTCCGCCTGAAAACAAGCCCGTGTCACCGTTTGTTTATTCTTTATTTTTAGTAAACGATTGTTTAATCAATGTCATTACATAATCGAAGTCTGACTCGTCACGCAATCGTAATTCATAGTCTCCATTGCCCCAATGTCCGATTGTTGAAATGTCTCGGGTCATTTGTTTTGGATCGTAGAGTTCTCCTTTTTTTAAGTTAATCCATATTTTTAGAAAGTTTTTTTGTATGTGAAAATCAACAATGTTTGTTGCGCCAACAAAAGCAATATATTTCTTTTTTGGTTGTATTTCGATTTCGTCAAGATTTAATATTGCTTTTTTGAATTTATCGTAAAGTTCTTTTATTTCGTTAGACCCGTGAGTCAAATGTTCGTCCTCTGTGTAAACTTTAATCTCAGTGCTAACTTTCTCTATTGTTTCGTTTTTTCTCGAAATTGTCTTAACGCTCTCTTGTGCACCCGAGGTTTGAAGTTTTGAGTAATTTACAGTCATGTTACTATATCGCTTTACTTCCCATAATTCAATTGGCAAGTCTTTGAAATTTATTGCTTCTTTTTGATACGATGTAAATGATGGGGCAATGAATATTACTTTTGATTGCGACCAGTCAATATCCTCACGTTTGAGTGTCTTTTTGGAATTCTCATTGTATTCGAGAATAAAGTCTGCCTTGTTATTTAACATTAGCGAAAGGTATGCATAGCCTTGGTCAATTACACTAAAGTTCTTGTCTCTTTTATACTCAATAATTACAAATGAATTAGAGTCTTTGTCGAAGGCAAGAGTGTCAATCCTAAATGAATTTATGCTGAACTCTGATTTAACAAATTCGAAGCCGAAAATAAGAATAAGATTTTCCTCTGTTAATTTTTGTATTTCCTTTTCTAGTTTAAAATCTTGTTCTTTAATCTGCTCAAGTATGCCAATTTTGCTAATGTTAAATAATGTCATAATTTATCTTTTTATAAATAAATGCTTACGTTCCCTCCAAACAGAAACACACTGCCCAACCTTCAACTTTTGCGTCAAGGTACAACTTTGTCAAGCAGTTGTTATTGTTTGATGTTAGCCGTATGTAACATTTCATTGTTTTATCACTTTTTCAATAAACAACTCGTCCTCTGTCACAATATGAAGCAGGTAAATTCCTTTTTTCAACTTAGTCAAGTCAATACCATTATTGTAATCATTTTTTTGGTCAAGAACTTTTCTCCCATTGCAGTCAAAAATACGAATCTCTTTTATTTCATAAGTTGATTCTATAAGAATTTTGTCAAGGGTTGGATTGGGATATACATTAAATTCTTTGTCATTGCCATAAATCTCTACATTCGCTGATGAAGTTTTAACCAGTTGATATACAAAATTCACCGAATTTAATGTAAACAATAATAAATAAATGTCGCTTGGTAAAGTATCAGCATTAAATGTTACTGAAACTGTTCCAGAAAGCACTATGTTTTCAAAAAAATCAGCGACAGCATTTCCCCATCTGTTATAAATTATTAAAGAAATAGTGTCATTTGTTAAATCGTGAATAGTTATTACAGTAGAAGTCGCAAAGGGATTTTGTGAAATAGTCAATGTAGAGTCCTTCGTTTGGGCTTTTCCTGCAATGGTTATAAGTCCTACTACAACCACAAACATTAATCTCTGTATTTTTTTACTTGCTGTCATTATACATTATGTTTATATCTTCATTATCTATGGGTGGGTTCTAAAAATTCATTTTTTTCTTTTGATTTAAAAAAAATTGTAGAACCCATTAACGATTTTTTATAAATCGGCGTAAATATACAACAACTTTTTGAAAGTTGTAGAAAAAAATAAAAACATCACCGATTCTGCCACGTAGGGACGAATATAATACCAAACCGCTAACAAAAGAATGAAATGAATTTTGTCCCGTCAAACTAACCGTATTATTTTAATGAACTTGTTAGCAAGTCGGTATTATATAGCAGAATTCAAATATCAAAGTTAAAATTTAGAAGAGCCATGGGAGTACATTATTTCATTATTTTCATCTCGTATTGTCATTCCCACGCTCGGCGAAGTCTTGTGTGTTGGATATTGAGTACAGGCAGACTTCGTAGTAATTTATTATTTCAAAAAATGGCATAACCTGTTGTCATCATTTTTAGTTTGCACAACTATACACTATTTTTTGCTTAGTTTGAGCACTAACTTTTATTCCGACGATGTTAGCCACTACACTTACCTGCACACAAAACTTCGACGAGTACTCAATTTTTTATTTTTAAAGACTTCGGCAAGCAGAGAAAAACCTTCAAGGTTTAGCCGGAGATAAAGTCAAGCAAAACCTTGAAGGTTTAGCCGGTGAGAATGAGACGGGATAGGTTAACATCCTCGTCACAAACGAGGACGAGGTAGCGTGTTTTAATAAACTTGTTAGCAAGTCGGTATAAAACTGGTGTAGGTTTATTTCAAATGCTGTATTATGGCTAAATCATGCACTGCAGTTTCTTCTTTTATTTATAAGGGGTAAGAATTTATCAAACTAATTTTATATCCAAAAATAAGTTACTGTGTGCTGGATGAATCAATTAATTTTTTTCTCATCTTTGCAAAAACAAAAAATGATTTTTATGAAAAAAACAGGAACTTTTATTTTAATGCTTGGTATCGTAAGCAGTTTTTATCAATGTTCAACAGTAAAAAATGAAACGAATATGAATGCATCATGCGACAGTATTATTCAGGAATTTGTGGCAAAGGTGAAGCCACTGTATAAGGAGATGAGTCTTGCTTATTGGAATGCTTCTATTACGGGTAATGAAGCAGATTATCAAAAATCACTGGACGCAGAGATGGCAGTGAATAAAATTCTTGCCGATACGTCTTTTTTTGCACGGGTAAAAAAGGCATACAACAGCAAAGATGTTACCGATACTCTTGTAAAACGTCAAATAGAAAGAATTTATTCATACATGCTTCCAAAACAAGTTGACAGTACACTTACACGTCAAATATCTACACTTCAAAATCAAATAGAAAAGAAATTTTCTGTATTTCGTGCTACCATTGATAGGAAAAAATATACGGATAATGAAATAGAAGAAATATTACGTACTTCAACTGATTCTAAAAAACTTGAAAAAGCATGGGTATCGGTTAAGGAACTTGGACCAGTAGTTGCGGATGATATCAGAAATTTGGCAAAACTGCGAAACAAGGTTGCTCAATCGCTTGGATATACTAATTACTACGAAATGAGTTTATTGCTCGATGAACAAACTCCACAAGACATAGATAAAATATTTGATGAGTTGGATAGCCTAACACATCAATCGTTTGTCAATGTTAAAAATGAAATGGACGAAAAACTGGCTGCCCGTTGCAAGGTAAAAAAAGAAGACCTGATGCCATGGCATTATCAAAATAGATTTTTTCAGGAAGCACCTGCTATATATAACGTAGATTTAGACAGTTATTACAAAAATCAAGACATACCAAAATTGACCAAAGATTTTTATGCAAGCATTGGGATGGATATTACTGACCTGCTTCAACGCAGCGACCTGTTTGAAAAGGAAGGTAAAAATCAACATGCATACTGTACCGATATAGATAACGAAGGCGATGTACGTGTTCTGTGCAATATTAAACCGAATTTTAATTGGATGGGGACTATGCTACACGAATTTGGACACAGTGTATATGATAAATATATTCCTACAAGCGTTCCGTATATACTGCGTGAACCTGCTCATACATTTACTACCGAAGCCATTGCCATGATGATGGAACGTAATGCCAGCAATAGCAGTTGGATGAAAGCCATGAATGTCATTGATGATAAAGAAGTAGAAAAAGTAAAAACCGAAGGATACAAAATGTTGCGTCTTCAACAATTGGTATTTAGTCGTTGGGTTCAGGTAATGTATAATTTTGAAAAAGGGTTGTATTCAAACCCCGACCAGGATTTGAATAAACTGTGGTGGACATTGGTTGAAAAATATCAAATGATTAAATGCCCTACAGGACGCAACATGCCCGACTGGGCTACTAAAATTCATGTCGCTACATCGCCTTGTTATTATCACAATTATATGCTGGGAGAGATGCTCGCTTCGCAAATAAATTATTACATGGTAAAAAATATTTTAAAATCGGACGATATTAAAAATCCAAATTATGTAGGAAATCGTGAAATAGGACAATATTTGATTGAAAAAGTATTTAAACCGGGCAGAACCTTATATTGGAACGATATGATAGAAAATGCCACCGGTGAAAAACTAACAGCAAACTATTATGCCCTTCAATTTGTAGAATAAAACCTTTTTTCTTTTAAAAAACAATAGAATACGGATGACACGGATGTAACCGATAAATAATATAGATATAGGAAAAAATAGTAAGTATGATTAATATTTTGTATATTCACTGGCATCCGAACCCAGAGATTTTTAATATAGGAGGCTTTGGCATTCGCTGGTATGGGTTATTGTTTGCTTGTGCTTTTTTATTTGGTTATCTTATTTTGCAAAAAATATTTCAACGGGAAAAGATTCCTTTAAAAGTGCTTGACCGATTAAGTCTTTATATGCTTGTGGGTACAGTGGTGGGTGCACGTTTGGGGCATTGTTTGTTTTATGAGCCCGATTATTATTTAGCAAATCCATGGGAAATACTGAACATTCGTCAAGGTGGATTGGCAAGCCATGGTGCTGCTATTGGCATTTTGCTTGCCTTGTGGTTGTTCAGCAAAAAAGAAAAGAAACCTTTTTCATGGACAGTGGACCGAATGGTTATTGTTGTAGCGTTGTCAGGCTTTTTTATTCGACTGGGAAATTTGATGAATTCAGAAATATACGGTAGTGTTACTACTGTTCCTTGGGCATTTGTATTTGATTCGGTGGACAACTTGCCGCGTCATCCATCGCAAATATATGAATCGTTAACCTATCTGGCACTGTTTATTTTCTTGCTTTGGCTTTATTATAAACGGGATGTCGCTAAAAAGCCCTATTTACTTTTTGGATATTTTTTATTGGTCTGCTTTGGGTTCCGCTTTTGTGTTGAATTTTTAAAAGATGTTCAGGTTGATTTTGAACACACGATGATTTTAAATATGGGACAGTGGCTAAGTATTCCATTTATTCTAGCAGGGATATATTTTATTGTCCGCTCCAGAAAGACAATACAAAAATAGAAATCACTTCATTTTTCTCATCAAAAAATTCCCGTTTTCAATAGATGATTCTATGAGGTTATTTTTTGTAATAATGGGAATGCCTCTTAAAAAGACATATTCAGCCTTACCCTTTATTTTGAAGTTTTCATAAATATTGCTGTCACAATGCTGATGGTGTGTGTTTTTTGAAATAATATTTTCTGATAATGGATTCCAAATAACCACATCGGCATCTGCACCCACCGCAATTTCACCTTTTTGTGGAGACAATCCAAAAATATGGGCAGGATTGGTTGAAGAGAGAGCCACCCATTGCTGTAATGAAATTTTTCCAGAAAGTACGCCATACGTATAAAGCAATGACATACGTTCTTCTATACCGCCAGCACCATTGGGAATTTTGGTAAAATCGTTTATACCCACGTCTTTTTGTGCATTTGTATTAAAAGGGCAGTGGTCGGTGGCTACTACCGATATAATATCCTCTTTCAAACCCTGCCATAACCGTGCTCGGTCCTTTTCTTTTCGAAGTGGTGGACTAATTACATATTTCAGCGATTCGGGAACAGGCTTTTCATAATTATTTACATCCAACAATAAATACTGTGGACATGTTTCAGAAAAAACAGTATAACCATCTTTTTGGGCTTTTTCTATTATTTCTAATGATTCAGCGGTAGATGTATGTACAATGTACGTATTACAACCTGTTTTTTTAGCCAGTGCTATTACCTGTCTTACCGATTCAAATTCAACTTCTTCTGTTCTGGAAAGGGCATGATATAAGGGGCTTGTCTTGTTATGTTGAATAAACGCCTGTTGTCGTTTCAAAATTTCATTTCCTAACTCACAATGAACGGTAACAAAGACTTTCAGTTTAGCCGCTATCTTCATTATTTTTTCCAGTTCATATTCGTCAATCCCTATGGTTCCCGTGTATGCCATATAGGTTTTGAATGATGTAATGCCGTATTCTTTTACGCATTGTTCCATTTCTGACTTTGTATGTTCGCTCCATGATGTTACACCCACATGAAAGGAGTAATCGCAAACAGCATTTTCGGCTTCTTTTATTCTTTTTTTCAGGGCTGCTATTAACGATTCATTTTTATTGGGTGTAACAAAATCGATAAACGATGTGGTGCCCCCATACAGAGCGGCTATACTTCCTGTATAAAAATCATCACTCGAAAAACCTGCTGGAGTGGGCAAATGCAAATGGACATGTGCATCCACACCGCCCGGTATTACGTACTTTTGTTGTGCATTAATAATTTCAATTGCTGAATCGTCCAAATGGATTATCTTGTCAATGGCAGCAATTTTTCCATTTGCTATAAGAATGTCACCAAAAAAATCGTTTTCTTTAGTAATTATTCTGCCATTTTTTATCAAATAGTGCATATCCAAAAAGTTCTAAAAATAAGGTTTGATTAATCATTCAAATAAAGTAATGTGCATATTGTTTGCTTTTAAAAAAACGAATATATTAAAAATAATTGGTAAAAAGCAGTGCTAAATCGGTAAAAATAATTTTGGCATTGCCATTTCGTTCCAAATGATGAATTGCATCGCTAATATGTTTGTTTAACGCAGTAGCGGTTTCATACGGCATAAATCTGGCAAAGTTTTTTGAAAATTCTTCTTCTTCTTTTGTCTGATAAATAAGAGATTTTAAAGATTCACCCTGAAGGAAATTATCGCGTGTAACACGCAAGCAAAAAAATAAAAAATCTTTTTGCATCTCTTTAGAAAAACCGGCAATGGTTTGAGCCCATTTTAACAGTTCATCCTTTTTTGGCTTGCGATGTGATATTTCAAAAGCAAGACGGGTGATTTGCTGATACAATGAAAAATATTCGTGTGTTGAGCCTTGCATCTCAAGCAATTCAACCGCATCCGGTACACTGCCACCTGCCAACAAAACGGCTTGCTGAATCTCATGCTCCTTATACTGGGGGAAATGCGTCATAAGATAATGCTGGATGCTGACATCATCTACCAAATGGAAATTTATCAATTGACAGCGCGAAACAATGGTAGGAAGCAACTGTTCCAGATTGGAGGAAACTAAAATAAAAACTGTATAGGGTGGTGGCTCTTCTATAACCTTTAACAGTTTGTTGGCAGTAGCAACATGTAGTCGTTCCGGTTGATACAGTATAATAACTTTATAGGTGGCTTCAAAATTCTTAATACTGAGTTTTTGAATAATTTCCAGTGCTTCTTCGGCATAAATAATAGGTTGTCCCTTTTCTTCCGCTACGATATTATACCATTTAGATGATTTAAAATAAGGTGATTCTAATAGCAATTCCCGCCATTCATGAATAAAATCATCACAGGTAACAGAAGTGCGACTGCCTTTATAGACAGGATATACAAAATGCAAATCGGGATGAATAAGTTTATTAAACTTATGACAGGAGGAACACGTGTTGCATACATCGTCGGCATTTGGTTGCTGGCAGTTGATATATTGTGCAAAAGATAGTGCCGTTGCCAATTTGCCAACACCTTCGGGACCTGCAAACAACAACGCATGAGGAATTTTTTCGTGGTGCGCAATGTACATCAGGCGTTTCTTGATATACTCCTGTCCTACTATTTCAGAAAACTTCATATATTTAAAAAAAACAAATGTATATAATCCCTGTAAATTAAAAAAATCTAACGAGAGGAACAAAATTATTTTTTCCTAATTCAAAATTAATATCTAAATTTGCTCCTTATGAAAAGGTTAAAAACCATAATAATATATAGAGTAATCATAATAACAGCCATAGGTACATGTATGGTATTTTCATTAAAAGCACAGGATATTCATTTTACACAATATTTTTATTCTCCCATGAACTTAAATCCATCCAATGCAGGAAATTATGATGGCGACTGGCGTTTTGTAAACAATTATCGTAATCAATGGAAAGCCCTGTCTATTCCTTATCGAACCATAGGCGTTTCGTTTGACCATCAACTGTACATTCATTCTGAGCAATTCAGTTATGCTTTTTCGGTGGTGAATGATAAGTCTGGACCTGCCGGATTAACAGTTAATAAAATTTTTCTTGCATTGGCATATCATAAAACCATTCATCAACATAATTGGCACATGGGGCTACAGGGTGGCATGGTATTTAAAAATTATTCACTCAGTGAATTAACCTTTCCTTCGCAGTTTGATATGACAACGGGTCACTTTAACAGCCAATTACCTAGTACTGAAACCAATATGCAGACCAATATTAACTATCCCGATATAAATGTTGGAGTAGGCTGGGACAAGGCATTTCGCTATTTTCATCCCGAAATAGGAGTTTCCTTTTTTCATTTGCTTTCACCCAAAGAAACTTTTTTAGACAATAACAACAAACTTCCTGTTCGTTCCTCTATAAATGCAGGAATTAATATTCCCATCCAATCGTTTTACATAAAACCCGAAGTTTATCAAATGCGTCAACACAAAGCAACCGATATGATACAGGGTTTAGAATGCGGATATTATCTAAAGAAATCATCACCCTTTTTCAAACGAATTTTTGCAGGGGTGTTTGCTCGCAACGATTTCTCTACTTCCTTTGACGCAAGCATATTTATAGCAGGTGTTCAGATTAAACAGTTACAATTGGGATTCAGTTATGATATTAATATGAGTGATTTGTCTAAGGCAACCAATAATCGTGGTGCATTTGAATTTTCACTCATTTATATTTCCAAAAGTACTATCCCTAAAAAAATTACGTTGCCATGCGACCGTTTGTAATAGTTATATTAATTCTGACAAGTGTTTCATGGCAGTTGTTTTCACAACCTTCCGAAACCATGAAATATCTTAATCCATGGCAAATAAAAAGTTTTGCTAAAAACTCAGAACGCATGGGCGACATTTATTCTGCCATCGATTATTATGAAGAATTGTTTAAACGTAAACCGGATAATAGCGATATTGCTTTCAAATTGGGACATTTATACAGGCAATCGCGGAATTATCCTGCTGCCAGAGAATATTATTCTAAAGCCTACGAAATAGACAAAGAAACATATCCCGATGCATTGTATTTTCGTGGATTGATGAAAAAAATGACAGGCGATTATAAAGGTGCCAAAGAAGATTTTCAGATGTTTACCAAAGTTGTTAAGGGCACCAAATATGCGGATGAGTATAAGAAATTGGTTAAAAATGAAATAGACGGATGTGATTTGGCAGATAAATTAAAAGAAAAACCCGCTGATGTTTTTATTTTACATCTTGATACAAGTATCAACAAGGCTCACGTTGAAATGTCGCCGTTTCCTGTTTCAGGAAATGAAGTTTTATATGCTTCGCTAAAAGCAGACAAACTTTTTTATATTGATACCAATAATGATACGGTAAAAATGCCCGTACGACAAATTTATAATGCTAAAAAGAATGGACAAAAATGGGTTTCCAACGGATTGGTAAAACTGCCTTTGAACGAAAAGGGTGTAAATGTCTGTAACCCGGCATTATCACCTGAAGGCAATAGATTGTTCTTTAATAAATGCTATCCCAATTGGAAAAATAAAATGGTGTGTTCTATTTATATGACCGAAAAAGTAAACGACCAATGGTCTGACCCTATAAAATTGGGAAATGAAATAAATAATAGCAAATATACTTCCACAGAACCAACCGTGGGAGTAGATTCTAAAACACATAGCGAAGTTTTGTATTTTGTTAGCGACAGAGAAGGAGGTAAGGGCGGTTTAGATATATGGTATTCTATTTACAATGCCAAGAAAAATGAATTTAAAACGCCCAAAAATGCTGGTAGCAAGATAAACACCATTCAGGACGAAATGACTCCATATTATGATATAGAAACGCATACGCTCTATTTCAGTTCCAATGGCTGGCCCTCTATTGGAGGTATGGATGTTTTTAAATCGCAAGGTGAACTTACGCAGTTCAGCACACCCGAAAATATGGGCTTTCCTATAAATTCCTGTGTAGATGATTTGTATTTTGTGGTTGGCAAAGGCAGGGATGGAGGTTTTTTTGTTTCCAATCGCAAGGGAACGGTGGCGCTGATAAATGAAACATGCTGTGATGATATTTTTGAATATCGCTGGGCAAATTTTATTAATGTTGCTGTTGACGGAAAAATTTATGCCATTAAGGATAGCACTATATACATGCAATTGGAACAGCAGTTGGATGTAAACAATTATATTACGGATATTGATTCTATATCGGAAAATGTAAACTTGTTACCAAATCAGCGAGTAGATTTGTATCTGGTTCAAGAAAATAATGAACGTATCTTTATTAAAAATACCGTTACCAATAATAATGGTGAATATTTTTTTAATCTGGAACCCAAGAAAAATTACAAAATTGTAGTGGACAATTATGGACTTTTTAACAAGGAACTTTCCATTTCTACTGCCAATATTACTCATTCGGATACGCTGCATGCCGATGCCATGTACCTTAACATCATTCCGCTTGAACCCATTGTTATTAAAAATATTTATTATGAATTTAGTAAATGGAATTTGACCGATTCATCCAAAATAATTCTTGATAATACGGTCTATAAAATTATGATGGAGAATCCGCGTATTGTGGTTGAAATATCTTCACATACCGATAGCGTAAGCAGTGAAGAATACAATATAAAATTATCTCAAAAAAGAGCCGAAAGTGTTGTGAATTATCTTATCGATAAGGGCATAGATAAAGAACGACTGGTTGCCAAAGGATATGGTAAGTCTAAGACTATTGCTCCTAATTCCAATCCCGATGGTAGCGATAACCCAGCAGGACGCCAGAAAAATAGACGCACTGAATTTAGAATTATTGGCTCGTTAGACCAATATTCCAAAATTATTTATGAAGAATAGTTTTGTTAATGTGAAAATTAGAAAATTCCGAAGCGAGTTAGGGACAGGTTGTGAAAATCTTGTCATCCCGTCATTCTGACGAGACGATGAGACAAGTTGTGGGAATGCGGAAATGAAGTTAATATTTTACTTTCTATTGTTTTGAATATGGTATTTAATTAATCCATCCATTGGACTTTTTTGAATATCCAGTACGGTTAAGTTATGGTCCAGACATGCCTGAATAAGAATTTCCTTAAACGAAAAAGCCACAGAACCAATAAATCCAATAGTTTCTATATCATTTTTCATATAAGGCTGAATATGATTTTTTATAAAATCACTAAACCCGTTATAGATTAATTGCTGAATAGAACTATGGTTTTCATATTCTTTTAAAAAATGTGTAAAACTGGCTAAATACTTGTTGGGGTTTGGTTTTGAATAAGTATGAAGTAGAATGTTTTGTAAATCCAAATTATATTTTTTATGGAAAGCATTAGTCAATGTTTTATCTAATTTATGATATAAAATATGCTGAAGCAATAATTTTCCCAAATACGTACCACTTCCTTCATCTCCTAAAATATAACCTAACGAAGGAGTATGTTTTATTAATATTCTTCCGTTGTAATAGGCAGCATTGGAACCTGTTCCCAATATGCAAACCCATCCTTTTTGCTTTTGAAATAATGCTCTGGCAGCGGCAAGCAAATCGCTGTAAATAAAAATTTTTGTATTGGGTAATGTGGCAGTCAACCCCTTTTTTACAAGATTGCACTTTTCGTCGTTGGCACAGCCTGCTCCGTAAAAATATACCGCTGAAATCTTTTTTTTATCGGCAGTTTCTATAATTTTAGAAGATGTTTTTTTTATAAAACAAACATCAACAAAAAAAGGATTTAACCCAATACTTTCTTTTTTAGTGATAATATTATTTTGGGAATCAATCAATGCCCATGTTGTTTTAGTAGAACCGCTGTCTGCAATGACCATCATTATTAAAAAATTTTATTTTTCTTATTAAAAAAAGAAATAATCAATGGCAATTCATGAATAAAACTGGGTGTAAAAATGTCGTCGTTCAATTGCTTATCAATTTCCTGTTTAGACCAAAATCTACCTTCTTCTATTTCCTGACGATTGGTGTAAATATCCTTATCCCATTGCGAAATGAAAACATAAACCAATTCGGTTTCCATGTCCGATGTCCAAACATAACTTTTTATAAAGGCTATTTTTTCGGGAACAATACCAAGTTCTTCTTCCGTTTCACGTTTCAATGTTGTTTCAATGGTTTCGCCCCATGCTACATGACCACCTACGGCTGTGTCCCATTTGCCAGGCTGTACCAGTTTATTACGGTCACGTTTTTGCAAATAAAGTTGACGTTCCTTATTAAATATATGCAAATGAATAACGGGATGCATAATACTTTTATCCTTATGAGCCATGCTGCGTGGTGTTTTTCCAAGTATTTTTCCTTCTTTATCCACAACAGGCAACCATTCTTCCTTTTTAAAGCGTCGCTTGTTAATCCATACTTTTACTAATTCCACCAGCATATAGGCAGCAAAAATAAGGTAAAACAATACACCGCTGATAAATCCCCATGCTTCTTTGGACATGTAAAAAGCAGAATAAAATACCAGTATGGTATGAAGAATAAAAATAATGCTTAATATACGCAGATTACGGCGTAGTTGACGAACACTTTCTTCGTTCAATTCAACCTGCATGCCATAGCGTCCCATCATCGTTGATAAAAAAGAAGATGGTGCAAATGCCATAAATACCAGCATAATGCACATGATTATTTCTACAATGCCGGGTTTTAATTTAAAAAATAAATCGTTGGCAGAGATGAGCGAAATAGCACCCAATAGTACAATCAAACCCGTATCGAGCAGTACAAAATAATCAAAACGTTTTTCCTTAATAAATATCCATACGGCTTGAAAAACGCCAACACCAATAGCAATTAAAAGACTGATGCGTGTTTCGAACAATTCATCGGCAATGATGAAAATAATGAGAGGCAGCAAGCCCGGTAATAATTTCTTTATTAACTCTTTTGCGTTCATTTAATGATTCTGTCTAAGTACCATCGTGCCGCATCGCCGGCAATAAGAATGTTCATCATTTTAAGTTTGATATAATCTTCATCATAAAAACGGTAACCCGGAAATTTACCATCAAAGGTGTTTCCATTGCTGTCTTTTATCAAATACCAGTATTTACCTTTATTTTCATAATAACCTACTATATGAATACAATGGTCATCGGTAGTCGTATTATTTTGTAACCGCAGTTCCCTTGAATCTTTGTTTATTTTACTGTTGGGAATATCGAATAAGGGAACAACCGCTACTTTTTGTTCGTTATGGTCATAACCGGCTTCGCTGACATCACCACACAAGCAAACACTGAATTTTTTTTCAAGCGACTTATGGATAAGCATTATAAACGTATCGGGTGAAACATTATAAAATTCACGGTCGTGCCACCAATTATCGTCTTCAATAAGTTCATATTTTTCGTTAAATGGAAAATATTCGGTGGACATAAAACGGAAATACCCTACAGGCTTTATTTTTAGATAATCGTTAAAAAACGATAGGGGTGAATATTCTTTTCCCTCATAGATGAATTTTTCGGGTGGTACACCCATTTCAGCATTTAGTAATGATTTGACAGTACCAACGATATATGCTTCATCCCAAATAGCCCTTTTTTTGACCTCATTCAAAAATTGTTGCAATTCATTGATTAATGCACGATGACTGTGAAAAGTGCGGAAATTAGGTTTACCTTCATAAGATGAAAGCGGTACAGCACCGTATTTCTGAAATAAGCGAATAAGTGCCGATGCTTCAGAACCTTCATTGATATAGGTTTTGCCGTGTGTATGAACAAAATCAATAGCACGTTCAACATATTCCCAATACACAAAGTACATTTCAGATAGTTTTATTTTTTTACCCGATAGTCTGTATATTTCGCTTTCAAAAAAGGATGTAGCAGCAAAGCACCAGCAAGTGCCCGTGTTTCCCTGACATACAGGGGGATTATGGGAAATTAATTTATATAGCGACGTGTCATTAGGCAAGGGTAGGGAAGACAGGTCAGCCTTAAATTGCTTACGATAAGTGATGTTTTTAATGGGTGCATTATTATAAAATTTATAAATCAATATCAACGTATCTTTATTTTGAGATGTTGCACTCAAAGAGAGCATTAATAGAAAAAATATAAAAAACTTTTTCATAGTGATAATATCCATGCAAAGGTATTGTTTTTTGAAGAATTTTACCTGCATTATTTACAAATAAATTTTAAAACATTGAATAAATGCAGATTGAAAAGCATAAATGATTGATAATAATGAAATGAGAATAAACAAAAATAAACAACGTAGAGACCATTCATGAATTTTCTCTGTCAAAAATTATAATGAAGATTCCCAGCGGACTCAGGAATTTACCATCACCAGCGTGTGTAAGGTATCCACGCTCGTAAAAAACGTTTATTAGAGTATGACGAGATGAATAATGCAGGTTAGTATGGATATTAACATCACTTTGTTTATATTTATTAAAAAAATGATATTTTTTATTTTTCTATTGGTATAATTTTGTGTGTTCAAACAAAGTTTGATGCCATATAGAAGATTACCAAATACAGATAATGCTCGATTAAGAGCATTGAAAAAAGCGATAGAAAAAGCAGAAGAATCGCAACCTAATGAAATTGCTTTTTCGAATCATTTATTTTCGCAACTGAATACTTTAACACCTGCCTTTGAACAAATGCTTCATCAGCAAAAACAAGCCATTACAGTACAAGCAGCAAAAAGTAAAGAGTTAAATACCTATACTAAAAAAGCAAAATTATATATATCACATTTTTATCAGGTTTTAAATTTTGCCATTTTGCGAAATGAAATACCTTCGGCTGCACGCAAGTTTTTTGGTTTGCGTGAAAACGATTCCCGAACACCCAATTTACTGACCGAGAAAGATATTATTTATTGGGGTGAGCGTGTTATAAAAGGTGAACATGAACGCATTGAAAAAATGGGTGGTAACATGATTACTAATCCCACAGCAGCAGTTGTAAAAGTTCGTTATGAGCAATATATTGAAGCGTTGCACTATCAAAAAGTACTTCAAAAATCAACTAAATACGCTACTGATAAAATTGCTGAATTACGTGCTGGTATAGATGCGCTTATTCTTCAACTGTGGAATGAAATAGAAGAACACTTTTCCGATTTGTCGGATGAAGATAAACGTGAAAAAACATCAGAATACGGTGTAATTTATATTTGGCGTCCTTATGAGCGTAAAGGGAATACCCAAGTAGAAGATAATTTCTCTGAGGAGGAAGTTTTTGAAGCCATACAGGAAAATAGAATGCAGGAGTCAAATAAAGAAGAACAAGAAGTTTCGGAAGAAATTATAACGCAGGAACAATTACAATATGCGATTAGTTTTTCGGGCAATTAACCATATACAGAGTGTTCCGATAATCAATCCAATTATTCCATAAACAAACGAAGCAAAAGTAAAAGTTGGTGTTATATGGTTTACCATATTTTGACTTGGTTCCATATAACCAATTATAACACCTGTCAAGTTATTGATAAAATGCCCAATAATCGGTATCCAGATAGTACCTGTCATTTCGAGCAAGTAGCCAAACATTAATCCTAAAAACAAACGTGGCAAGAAACCATAAAATTGAAAATGGATAGTGCTGAATAAAATAGCCGCTAACCATATACCCAAATGAGTTTTTTTTGTCCATTCAATAAAAAGGCGTTGAATAACACCTCTGAATAAGAGTTCTTCACCAATAGATGGAACTACGGCAATAAGCAAAATGTTATATAAAAGTTGAGGTATAGAATCGGCTTTTAAAAAATAAATAGTAAGTTCGTTGGCACTTTGTTCCGAATTCTTCATCCATGATTCAATGCCACTCATAAACGATGGCAACGTTAAAAAACTATTGATGTATGATAATAATTCGGTAAAAGGGATAAACGAAAATGTAGCAATAATAGTTAGTATCACTAAATAGACATGATTGATACGATGAAATTTTAAAAATTCGGTTATGGAATAATAAAAAAAGAACGCTATTAAAAAGGGTGGTAATACAAAAATGCCAATAGATTGCATAAGTTGAAAAAACTTTAACACCTTTATAGTATTGGCATCCGAATAATCTTGCAATAGTTCTGGATGGTGAATAATATCAACGTCGTACCCAACCTGCACTATAATTATTCCTGCTACATAAAGCAGCAGAAAAGAAAAAAAAATCAGAAAAAGGCTGAACAGCACTTTAACTGTAATAGACGACTGATAAAAAATCCCTTTAATCATGTGCACGAAATTAATAGAAAAATACGAATAGAAAAAGAGCGTTGCGTCAATAAATATAGAACAACTGATACCAAACCGCTTATAAAAGAATGAAATGTGTTTTGTTTGCGTGTTTTAATGAACCTGTTAAGTCGGTATTAAATTAGGGATATATTTTATATATGAAAATTTTTAATGAGTGAAAAAATAAACACTTCAGTGATTGTTATCCGAAAATATCGTTCAGTTCTTTTCCTAATCTTACACCTGCATATAGAAGTTGGTATTCAATAATGGTAGCACATTTATCTGTATAATAATCGTTGATGGGATTTGTATAACTGTAAACGGCATCCAGCAATTTGCGGGTTTGATTCAGACATTCAATTATGCTTGCATCAGTAATAATTTTCAACTTATTTGCCGGAATTTTCTTCAGAATATCCTGTACTACCTGAAGCGAAATATTTTTATAAGCAATAATATCTGAATCCCAAATATGGTGTAAGTTTCTTTTTTTGTCACCAAATGTAATTTTAATTTCATTGCCGCCTCTATCAACTCCGTATGCTACATGCAATGGCTGGTGAAAGTCGCCCATCAGGTGAAACAAAACTTTCAGGTTAAAAGTAATATCTTTTTTAGACAATTTTGTCCTGTTTTTTAAATTGTCAATGGCAACCTGCAATTGTTTTACCACATTGTTCCCGTTGGCAATTGTATCGTTGTATTGCACGCCTTTTTCCATATTGAGGTAATGCCACATGCGTGTATAATTGTATTGTTTTAGTCCTCGTATATCGTCCATCCATGTGGAAGCGGATTCCCACGACATATCCCCGAGATATTTATCGACCGAATCCTGAACACTTTTACTAACCTGTGATTTTGCTATTTCGGCAACAATATGATGCCCTTCTTTTCCCCATCCAAACGAACAGGTAATAATGCTGAAAAGCAGGGAAATGGTCAACAATAATTTTATAATTTTCATATGGTTTATGTTTTCCATTAATCATAAAAAAAGCGGATTCACAATAATGAATCCGCTATATATTATAATCTATATTTTATTTCTTAGGTGCGTTTTTCAATACTTCCACTAAGAAATCCCAGAATTTCTGAACACTGGGAATATTAACTTCTTCATCGGGCGAATGAGGATATTTAATAGTAGGTCCAAAGGAAATCATGTCGAGTTTAGGATAAGCACCTGCCAACAGTCCGCATTCCAGACCAGCATGGATGGCTTTTATTTCGGGTACTTTGCCAAATTTTTTATGATAAATTTCGCTGGCTTCTTTTAAAATCGCCGAATTCATATTGGGTTTCCATCCAGGATAGCCACCTTTAAATTCAACTTTGGCACCGCTCATGATAAAGGCACTGTGAATGGCTTCGGAGAGGTCTTTTTTGGCTGAATCTACCGAACTGCGTAACAAGCACGAAACCATGATTTTCCCCTTTTCCATTTTTATACTGGCAATATTATTGGATGTTTCAACCAATCCGGGAATGGAATCGCTCATGCGAATCACACCATTGGGACAAGCATAAATGCCGTTTATCAAGTTATCCTGCGTCGATTTATCTATTACTTTGGATGGCATTGCAGTTGATTCAGCAATAAATTTCAAGTCGGGTTCGGTATTGGCATATTCATTTTTATAGATGCTTTCAAACTCCTTGACTGCCTTAAAAAAATCGTTCTCAAGTTCTTGAGGGACCACAAGCGTAACAAATGATTCACGAGGTATGGCATTTCTCAAACTGCCTCCATCTATGTGCGAAATACGTACATGATATTTTTTGGTAGCATGTTTAAGAAAGCGGTTCATTAACTTGTTGGAATTACCTCTTCCTAAAATAATTTCCAGACCAGAATGCCCACCTTTTAACCCTGTCAATGAAAGTTTATAGGCAACATGATTGGCAGGAGAATTTTCTTCCTTATATTCATAAGTAATGTTAGCATCAATACCACCTGCACAGCCTACATATATTTCACCTTCATCTTCCGAATCAAGGTTCAACAAAATATCTCCGTCTAATAATCCAGGTTTTAATCCAAAAGCACCCGTCATTCCTGTTTCTTCATCAATCGTAAAAAGTGCTTCTACCGGTCCATGTTGTAATTCTTTTGATTGCAATACCGCCATAGCCGCCGCTGCACCAATGCCGTTATCGGCACCAAGAGTCGTTCCATTGGCTTTTACTTTTTCTCCATGAATAACCGGTTCTATGGGGTCTTTTTCAAAATCATGGACTTTATCGCTGTTTTTTTGAGGTACCATGTCCAAATGACTTTGCAAAACAATACCTTTGCGATTTTCGTAACCCGGAGTAGCAGGTTTTTTAATGATTACATTACCAACTTCGTCAACAATGGTTTTCAATCCCAATTCTTCACCAAATTTTTTCATAAAAGCAATTACCTGACCTTCTTTTTTGGATGGACGAGGAATATTGCACAGTTTTTCAAAGTTTTCCCAAACATTTTTGGGTTCTAAATGACTTAATTTTCCCATATAATAAAAGTTTAATTTCGTTGCCTTAAAAGTAATAAAATATTTGATTGGTTGTACCTGTTTTTATTTTTTTTTGAAGAATAGATGTAAAGCATCAAAAAAATGTTTTGGATTCTTCAATAATAACATAGCATGAAACAGGGTAGTGGTTTTAAATGTTAAACAGGTTGCCTTAAAAAAAGTTGCCGTTTTATAAGGTATTTCGTAGCGAAGATAAAGTTGTTGGAGCAAACTGTTTTTTAAAACCGTGTTTTTTGAAATTCGATGATGTCGCCATTCTTCATTGACCCAATGAATGGCATAAAAATTTTCAATCGCATTTTTGTTGTTTCGTATGTATTTTTTTATTATTCGCCACTGGTCATTATTTGAAATGGTTTTGATGTATTTATTAAGCGATAATTCATTAATATGATGATTTAAAATTTCTATAGGTTTGTTCCAGTCGGTATTTTCAGCATTAATAATTTTTATGGATTCATCATAACACCGTTTCATCAATTCACTTTGTGGCGGACATTTCATAATGTTTCCAACTACATTAAATATATGATGTGAACGAAAAACATACGGTTCATTAAAATCAAAGGGCTTTATACAGGTTACATCCATATCAACCCACCATCCACCATACTTATATAGCAATGCATAACGAAACACATCAGAAAAGCCAGCATAACTTCCTTTTCCATGTCCATATTGATTGGAATGTCTATAATTAAATATTTTTTCTTTTGGAATAATTTTGCTGGCATCTTTTAAAAATACATTTTGGGGTAGGGGAGTACGTATGTTTTCATATACCCATAAATAAAAAAAATGTCCGTTAACAGTAAACGACTTTAATGTCAACCATTCCAAAGAACTCAATTCCTGACCAATCCATAAACCATGTATAATTAAATTTTCTTGCTGCATTAAGCCAAATTTAAGTATTTTAAAATCTTATCGGCTAATATTTCCGCCAGTTTTATTTTTGATTCGTATGTCCATCCTGCAATATGTGGACTCAACAGTACATTTTCAAATGATGCAAGTTCATGAAATTCCGGTGGAAACGATGATACTTTTTCAAACGAAGTTTCTTCGTATTCAATTACATCAAGCATGGCGCCCTTTACTTTTTTTGATTTTAATGCTTGAATTAAGTCGTGCGTATTAACTATAGGTCCGCGGGAAGTATTAATAAGATAAAACGGATTGGCACATTGAGCAATAAAAGTACTATTAAATAAATAATGTGTTTCTTGAGTTAAGGGAACGTGAAAACTGATAATATCACAATATTTCTGTATTTCCTGCAAGGTTACTTCTTTTACTATGGACGATGAAAAATGAGATTTATATTTATCGTAAGCCATAACATTGGCTTCTAAACCTGATAGTTTTTGAGCAAAGGCACTGCCTGTGTTTCCATAACCAATAATACCAATATTTTTCCCTTTTATTTCAATGCCTCTGTTTTCTTCACGTTTCCAGATTCCCTGTTTCACCTCCATGTTGGCTCGCAACAAATTATTAAACAACGTTAACATCATACCCAATGCGTGTTCGGCTACGGCATCGCGATTACCTTCGGGTGAATTAAAACAAACTATGCCAAGTTCAGATGCTGTGTTGATATCAATATTTTCCATACCAGAACCCACACGACCAATACATTTCAAATGAGTTGCTTTTTTCAATATTTTAGCATCCAATGTTATTTTACTGCGAATAATAATACCATCGTATTGATGGATGATGTTAAAAACCTTATCATAGTTCAAATCTGGAAAGTAATCGCATTGAATACCCACTTTTTTAAATTTTTCTTTGAGCAATGGATGAGTGGTATCTATAAATAAAAATTTCATGCTGATATTATGTTAAATAGTTTTTCGGTCAAAGAAAGGATTTTTTCCTGATGCTGTTAACGGAATACCAAATGCTATTTTGATATTTGACGAGAACAATGGTAATTCTAATGCGGCTTTTCCAACGGAAAACATAACGCGATTGTCAATTCTGTTATCGGCGGCTATGGATGCAGCAGAGCCAACAGCAATACCCAAATCGTGTACATTATAAACACAGGGATTGTTGGGGTGTTTGTCTTTTTCTACACATGTTTTAAAACCACACCACTGGCAATTTTTAAGACCAAGCGATTTGTAAGGTGAACCCAATAAAACAACAGCCGACGATACTAAAAGATTTTTTGCATCCCGTTCAAAAAAATCAACGGAATCACGTTTTGAAATCAACATCATTTGTGTTGATAATATTTTTATATCATCACCGGTTAAAATTAATGTATGAACATTGTCAACGCCTCGTGCTTTTGGTGCTGTTCGAGCAGCCATTACCATTTTTTTGGCTACTTCTAAAATGGTATCTTCCTTAATTTCGTCAAAAGTATGTTTCATTTTTTTGCGTAAAATTAATGAATTATTGCGATTGTGTAAATAGTCGTCCCTTAATAAGTACCTATCCTATTAAATAGGTATTATATAATGTCGTTTTTATATGAAATTATTTGTCTCGTCAGCAATGACGAGACGTACTCTTAGATATAAAAATTCAAATAGCAAATGTAAAATTTAATACCAAACCGCTAATAAAAGAATGAAATGAATTTTGAGTTTCTTCACAAATCAACAAATAAACAAATCAACAACCACTTTTTAAGGGACGACTATGTATTGAAACTCTTCACCACAAAAAAATATCACCTGGTATTGGAGTAAAACTGATTAACCGATTGAACAACAAGGGGGAAGTTATGCCCTTGAGTAAAACTTATGCGGATTTTAGGTAATAGAATAAAAATATTTCATTTATTATTTGGATTTTAAATAAAATTGTTGTATTTTTGTATTTCCGTATAAAACTTTCATACATAGGTTGTATGAGGGGAAAATTAAATAATTTACACAAATGCTGAACCCCGAATTGCGTCGGGGTTCTCTTTTTAACCTGCATTATTCATAAATAAAATTAAAACATTGAATAAATGCAGGTTAACCCCCGACTTAGATAAAGTTATATTTTTAGAGCAAAGAGAATAAAAATATTACCTTATCTTTGTCGCCTATGTAATTCATGAAACTAAGTTTTATGAATTATTCGGGTTAATATATAAAATGTCCTATAATTTATATTATGTTAAATAGTATATTTCTTATTATATTTTTTAATGAATAAAGACTATTGATACAATTCCCTTTCAATGGCTTCGGCTTTTGCTTTTTCGTTTAAAGACGAATACGCTTTCAAAAGCATGTTCATGACGCTTTTATTTTTTGAGTCTAATTCGTGCACTTTTTCTAAATAAGGCAACGATTTTTTAAACAAAAATTCAAATTCTGTGGTATTGGTTTCGTTGCGTTGTTTGTAGGCATTAACTCCTGCATTATAATAAATAACGCCTAAATTATAATGGGTATTGAAAATTATTTTACTATCGGTTGGATTTGATTGTAATACTTTTTCAAAATATTCAATGGCTTTATTTTTATATTGTTCGGCTGTACTTTGAAAACCTTTGCGTGCGTATTCTTTAGACATATTATTGTATGCCTGTCCAAGAACGAATACCATTTTTAAATTTGGATTGGCATTTTGTTGAACAACTTTTTCGAGTAAATCGGACATTTCACTCATTTTTCTCATTTTATAAAACAGGTCAATCGCCGCCATTACGACATCGGGATTTTCGGGATAAACTTCCAAGCCTTTTTCGGCTACCCCACGTGCTCCAATGGTATCCTTAGACGAAAGCAATAAATCCATGTAGTAAATATAGGCTAACGGGTTGCCACCTTCGCGTGCTTGTTCGGTAGGTGCATTTAACATTACCAGTTTTTGATAATAGGTTTTGGCTTTATCTATTTGTCCCGATTTTTGTGCAGACAAACCCGTATATAAATAAATGGAATTAAGATTCACTTTATTGTATTGCAACAAATTGGTAACAATTACTTGGTCGCCGCCAAGTACATCAATCGATTCAAGAAACTTTTCAAAATTAGTTAATGCATCGGGAAAGTTTGCCTCCTTCTTATTTTCAACGGCATCATTATATAATAATATTGCTTTATTATAAAATATGGTGCTCAATTCAAACAAAACATTTATTCTATCGGATTCAAACTTTTTATCGTTATCTAATTCTTTAGATTTCTTAATGGCTTCCAATGCATCAAATTCGGCATTGGGTGCTATTTTTTTATACACCTGACTTTTGGCTAACTGGGTATAAACATAACTTTTCAGATACCAATTTTCGGCACTTGTTGATGATTGTGGGTTACTGCACAATTTGTCCACTTGTTCCTTGGCTTTATCCATTTTACCCTGAATTTGCTGAATAAAATTTTCGCCCGTGTTTGTTCCTTTTGAATATTGAGCATTCAAAAAACTGTGCGAAACTAAAAATACTACTGCTAATAAAAATAATCGCCTCATAGTTAAAATTCTTTTAGCCATTCATTTACTTGATTTAATTTATCGGATTGATTTGTAAGTGTATATATTGTCTTTAACATTTTAAGCACCAGTTCTTCATGCGGATAGTTATTGTTATATGTCTCGAGATACGGTTGGGCTGTCTTATAAATTTCGAATGCTTGATTTTGTTCGGTTTTGTTCATGGCTTTTTTTATCAAACCCGTAGCACGATTGTAATACATGGCACCTAAATTATAAAGTGCATCCGGATAGGTAGGTTGAATAGAAAGGGATTTTTTATATAATTCCTCTGCTTCGGCTTCTTTTCCATCCTGCTCCACTAAACTTCCCTTAATAAAATATAAAACAGCATTTTGATTATCCAGTTTTAATGCTTGATTAATATAATTCAACGCTTCTGTTTTATTTTCAATTTTCAGGTAATAATTAATCAATTCGGAATAAAATTTTATTGCTTCATCAGGAAATAAACTGATGCCTTGTTTAAAAGTTTCAACAGCCTTATCGCCCATTTCGTGTTCTATATACATTTTCCCCAATTCCAAATAAATATTAGAGCCATCAAATTTATACTGCTTTAACTGTTCATAATATGAAATAGACTTTTTGAAATCGCCTGCCTTGTCTGATGCTAGCGCTGCATTATAATATAATATGGTATCTATTTTATTAATAGCAGGCATTTTGTTAATATTAATGCCGTATTCAAAAAAGGTCAATGCCTTTTCGTATTGTTTTTGATTAAACAATGCTGCCCCTTCATAATTAAATTGTGATGCAATGCTTGATAGAGCCAGATAAGTATCTTTGTTAAATTTTTTTTCTTTGTCCAGTTCAAGTGTTTTTAAATATGCCTTATACGATTGTTCCAAAGCATCTGGACTAAGTTTTTGAATTTCTGATGAAGGTGAAGAAAAAAGAGTTAAATAAATTTGAGCACGATAAAACCACAGCGAAGCATCCGTATTGGCAGATGGTTGAAGTATTGCTTTATCGGCTATATTTTTAGCATTAACTGCATCACCCTTTTTCAGTGCTTCGAGCAAGTCATTCCCCGTAATATTTTGACCTAAGACAAAGAGTTGTGAAAAAAAAAATACGGTTAATATTAAAAAGTTTTTCATAGTTAAATTAAATGGGGTTATTTTCCTTTTTTGACTTCATCAATTTTTTTCTTGAAGTCTTCATATTTATCCATCATCTGTAAACGATAATAAACATTTTTAAGTGATTCTAAGGTAGATAAATCTTTTGGTTCAAGTTGAAATGCTTTTTCAAGATAAGGTAAGGCTAACTTCATTTTTGAATCGCCTTGTTCCTTCAAAGCCTTATATTTTTTATCGTCTTTTTCATCATTGGCTTTAGTATAGATATCTACGGCCTGATTAAAATATAAAGCACCCAAATTGTAATTGGCATCAAAATAATCGGCTTTGAAAGAAATAGCTTTTTTATAGTATTCTGCTGCCTTATCAAAATCCTTATCTTTAGAATCGTAAATAGTACCAATGGCAAATTGATAGGTTGGATTAAGTGAATCGTTCTGAATGGCAATATTAAGATAGTTTTTGGCTTCATCTACTTTTGAAATGGATAGATAGTAATTAATAAGTTCAACCACTAGCGCATTATTATCTTTGGGATATTTCTCAATTCCTTTTTTCAATGTTTCAATATATTTTGCCGTATCCCCTTTGGAACGATATATATCGGCTAAAAAGAAATAATTATTGGCTTTTTCTTTATTGTTGGTACCATAGCCCAATTTTGTACATAATGTAAAATACTCTTTAGCCTCATCATACTTTTTTGCTTTATTGGCAGATAAGCCAGCATAATAAACCACAGGTGTATCAATTTTTCCTGACATACTTGATACAAACAAGGAGTTTTTGAAATATTTTAACGCCTTGTCATATTCTTTCGTGTTTTGATAAGCATCTACGCCTTTATTTACGAATATATTAGCCAAAGTCGGATATTGATTTTGAATAATATCCATCGTTATAGATTCGTCGGTAAATTTTGTCTTTTGATTCATCAATGCTTGAAAAAATTTCATAAGGTCATCCTCTTTATTTTCAATATCAAGTGTTTGTAATGAAGGGTCTAAAAAATTATACAACAATGCTTTTTTATATGCCTCAAAGGATTTATCTGCAGCATCTGAGTCCAGACTTTTAAAATTTTTGTTGATATGAATACCCTGATAAATAAGACCTCTGTAATACCAAACGCGTGGGTCTCTCATGTTTTTATCGCAGGTAATGCAAAAATCACTCATTTCTTTGGCTTTGTCAAGTTCTTCATATTTATAATAATTGTAAGAACTTACGCGACATGAATTACATGATTGCGACATCATATAACCAGTACCAGACATCATTAAAACAACAAATACAATTAACTTTTTCATACTAATACTTACTTTAATTTAACTTATGCTTGATTTTCATTATTTTCTTTTTCGTAATCATTAATATCAATTTCCTTGCCATTAATATCCTCAGGTACTTCTTGTTCATTAACATCATCCCCATTTGTTTCTATATAGGTTATAGAAGCAATTTCATCGCCTTCACGCAAATTGATAAGTCGAACTCCTTGAGTTGAACGACCTAATAAACGAAGATTTTTAACAGCAAGCCTTATGGCTGTACCCGATTTGGTAATAATCATTAAGTGGTCGGTATCTACAACCCCTTTTATAGCAAATAATTTTCCTGTTTTTTCGGTAATGTTCATGGTCTTTACACCTTTTCCGCCTCTATTGGTAACCGAATATTCTGAAAGTTTTGAACGTTTACCATAACCATTTTCAGAAACTACAAGAATATCTTCACTTTCGTTTTCAACACAGACCATTCCAATTACACCACCGTTAACAGGGTCAACCAGAGTAATGCCTTTTACCCCAGTAGCATTTCGTCCCATTGGTCTTACTCTGGATTCTTTAAAGCGAACTGCTCTCCCACCCCTGTTGGCTATTATAACATCATGATTACCATTGGTCAGTTTTGCTTCTATTAATTCATCGCCTTCACGAATATTAATAGCAATAATACCACTGGAACGAGGTTTGGAATATGCTTCCAGCGTAGTCTTTTTAATAATGCCCTTTTTAGTACATAAAACAATAAAGTGATTTTTTATATAATCATCATTATCTAATTGTTCTACATGTACATAAGCCTTTACCTTATCGTCAGATGCTATATTAAGAATATTTTGAATAGCCCGACCTCTCGACGTTTTACTTCCTTCTGGAATAGCATATACTTTTAACCAATAACATCTACCGTGTTCGGTAAACAATAATAATGTATTGTGCATTTTGGCAACATATACATACTCGGTATAATCTTCGTCACGATTATCGGTAGCCTTTGAGCCTATGCCACCTCTATTTTGAACCTTATACTCACTCAGCAAAGTACGTTTAATGTATCCTAAATGTGAAATAGTAATCACGACATCATCGTTCGAATAAAAATCTTCAGGGTTAAATTCTTCGGAGTTGTATTCTATTTGTGTTCTTCGTTCATCCCCAAACTTTTCACGAAGGGTGATTAATTCATCCTTAATAATCTGCATTCGCAGTGATTCGTCGGCTAAAATTTCTTTCAACTGTTTAATAAGTTCTACCAATTCGTTGTATTCTTTTTGAAGTTTTTCCCGTTCCAAACCAGTTAGTGTTTGTAAACGCATGGCAAGAATAGCTTTTGCTTGTTCTTCGGAAAGACCAAAATTCTGCATTAATCCATCTTTTGCAATTTCTACGGTTTGTGAACTGCGGATAAGTTTAATTACTTCATCAATATGGTCTAACGCAATCAATAAACCTTGTAAAATATGTGCACGCTGCTCTGCCTGCTTAAGTTCAAACTGAGTTCGGCGAATAACGATTTGATGACGATGTTCGACAAAATATTTAATCAGTTCCAGTATATTCAATTGTTTGGGACGCCCATTTACCAAGCATATATTATTTACGTTGAATGAATTTTGCAACGAAGTATATTTGTATAAACTGTTTAACACTACGTTGGCGTTTGCATCGCGTTTAATATCGATAACGATACGCATACCTGTTCGGTCTGATTCATCGGAAATATTTGAAATACCTTCTAATTTCTTATCATTTACAAGGTCAGCAATCTTTTTTATCAGTTCAGATTTGTTAACCTGATAAGGTATTTCGTGAACAATAATTGATTCGTGGTTGTCATCTACCTCGATACTTGTTTTAGCCCGGACAATAATTCTTCCACGTCCGGTAGTAAATGCATCGCGTACACCTTGATACCCATATATAATTCCGCCCGTAGGAAAATCTGGAGCAGTAATATATTTAATTATTTCTTCTATATTTATGTTTCTATTGTCGATATATGCAACAATAGCATTCACTACTTCGTTTAGATTGTGTGGTGCCATATTGGTAGCCATACCAACTGCAATTCCTGATGCTCCATTTATCAGTAAAAAAGGAACTTTTGCTGGCAAAACGACTGGTTCCTGTAATGTATCATCAAAATTGTTTCTAAAATCAACAGTTTCTTTTTCAATATCGGCAAGCATTTCTTCGGCCAGACGATTAAGTCTTGCTTCGGTATAACGCATGGCAGCAGGCGAATCGCCATCAATAGAACCAAAATTCCCTTGTCCATCTACTAACGGATAGCGAAGAGACCAATCTTGTGCCAAACGAACCATGGCTTCGTACACAGAAGAATCACCATGAGGATGGTATTTACCAAGCACTTCACCAACAATTCTGGCAGATTTTTTATAGGGTTTATTGGATAAATTTCCCAATTCGTACATACCGAATAATACTCTACGGTGTACAGGTTTTAAACCGTCTCTTACATCTGGAAGTGCACGTGCAACAATAACCGACATCGAATAGTCAATGTACGATGATTGCATCTGTTGTTCAATATTTACTTTTAAAATATTTTCACCTTCTAAAATTTCCATTTCGCTGTATATCAATAAAATTAATTATAAATTACTTCAATTTTTAAAAACGCTAAGGTAGTATTTTCTTTACAGAAAAGAAAAATAAAAAATCATATTTTAATGAACAAAATATTGTTAGCAAAAATTAATTGTTCAGCATTGTTTTGTTTAAATATTCTCTATACCTTTGAAAGGTTTAAAATTTAAAGCATTTATGAAATCCAAGTTTTCGCAAAAAATAAATGATATATTGGCATACAGTCGTGAAGAAGCGATACGGTTAGGAAATGAAGTTATTACTACAGACCATCTTTTTTTAGGGATTATACGGGATGGTAACTCAGAAGCACATCAAATTTTAAGTTTGTTTTCAATAAACATAGATGATATTCGAAAACAGATAGAATTATACTTAAGAAAAGACGAACCGCTGCACATGTCAGAGATAGATAATTTACCTATTTCCAAAGGTGCTGAACGTGTCATTAAACTCATGAATTTGGAAGCTATATCATTAAAAAGCCAAGTGGTGGACAGTATTCACATGCTTTTAGCGATATTAAAAGAAGAAACAAGTTATGTTTATAATTTATTATTATCTTATGAATTGAGTTATGAAACGGTAAAAAGTATGTTGCAAGGCGATTTACCTCACATGCAAGCCGACGATAACGACGACGATGATGATGATAAAACTTTTTTAAGTTCTTCTAAAAATCAAAGTAACGCTGGCAAAGGAAGTACAAGTGATACTCCTTTTTTAGATAATTTTGGTATAGATTTAACCAAGGCATCGGAAGAAGGTCGTCTTGACCCGATAGTAGGCAGAGAGGTTGAAATAGAGCGATTATCGCAAATACTGAGCCGTCGCAAAAAAAATAATCCTGTGCTTATTGGTGATCCCGGTGTTGGTAAATCGGCTATTGTGGAAGGTTTGGCTTCACGCATTACTCAACGTAAAGTATCGCGTATTTTATTCGATAAACGCATAATTGCACTCGATTTAGCCGCTATTGTAGCCGGCACCAAATATCGTGGTCAGTTCGAAGAGCGTATTAAAGCCATACTCAGCGAGATTTCTAAAAATCCAAACATCATCTTATTTATAGATGAAATTCATACTATTGTCGGGGCGGGCGGTGCTACTGGTTCGCTGGACGCAGCCAATATGCTTAAACCGGCACTGGCTCGTGGTGAAATTCAGTGTATAGGTGCAACAACTCTTGATGAATATCGTCAGTACATCGAAAAAGATGGAGCCTTGGAACGTCGTTTTCAGAAAGTAATTGTTGACCCAACCAATATTGAAGAAACCATCACCATATTAAATAATATTAAAGGACGATATGAAGACCATCATTCCGTAATATATTCTCCAGAAGCCATTGAA
>Ga0302253_1000382_pt1 | contig 38203 bp, 32 predicted proteins | sample AAG_RA_Trp_MG_FD_193537 | JGI IMG/M metagenome (GOLD analysis project Ga0302253, IMG submission 193537) | Enriched activated sludge microbial communities from anaerobic digester in WTTP, New Holstein, Wisconsin, United States - AAG_RA_Trp | ecosystem: Engineered > Bioreactor > Anaerobic >...
GGGGAGGGTGATGACCGGGACCTACCTTGCCTGCGAGGATGCTACCCTCCGGCAGATCTGGGACTATCATATCAGGGAGATGGAAGTGGCTGACGATGCAGAATGGATCCGGAAGGTGACCAGGATCCTCACCAGGCTCGGATATACCGTCATTCGATAGTCCAGCTGGAGAGGCAGGGAATCCCAGTTCCGATTCACCGGCCTATGAGAAGCAGACTTTCTTCGAAAGTTCCCGATGAGGCTCTTGCCTGTTCTCCCGAATGAGAATAGCGGAGGGAGGAGGTCTGGCCCGTCCTCCTCTCTGTTTCATCCATGATGATAGGAGATGAATGAGGAGAGGAGCTGAAAAAGATCAAAAAGACCTCACCTTAGTTCCATGGTATCCGAACTTCCGGTGAATCGGCAGTTTGAAATAGTTCCGGAACGGCATGTTCCGTTATAGCAGTTGGAGGTAGTAGAATGTTGAGATCTTCTGCCATTCTTATGATGGTACTGATGCTTGCAGCTTCCGTGGCAGTATCTTCTGCCATGATCACCACGGTTCCTGTAACCGAAGCCGTCCCTGTAACGCTCCCGGCACCCGGGAGTGAACAAGGATATTTCTCGATCAATTCCTTCCCCTCAGGCGGGGATGTATACTTCGATAGTGCGTTCTGGGGGGAAACCCCTGTTGTCGTGACGGTATCTACAACTGGTACTCCCACCCATACGATCAGGATTACCCTTCCCGGTTATGAGGAATGGACTTCGACCTACAATGGCAATCCCATGGCTGGCCAGACGATCCCGATCACAGCCCAACTCGTCCCAAGCGCACAGACCGGGAACATCCAGGTCGTCTCTACGCCATCGGGTGCCATGGTCAGCCTTGACCGTAGCCAGTCTGCAAACACTCCCTATGTCTTCTACAATATCCCGGTTGGTTCTCACGAAGTGTCGGTGTTCATGTCGGGTTACCAGACCTTTTATACCTCTGTGAACGTCAACAAGGGGCAGACTGCGTATGTGAATGCCATCCTTCAGCCTGAATCCACGACAGGCACCCTTTCGGTGAGCTCTTCTCCAAGCGGAGCTGCGGTGTATGTCGATGGCATCTACCATGGTGTTACGAGCACCACAGTAGGGAACCTTATCCCGGGCTCCCACTCGGTCAGGTTATCCAAGGCAGGGTACCTGGACTGGACCGGCTCGGTCAGCATCTCGGCGGGCTCTACCACGTACCTTGATCCCTCCCTCGTGAAGGATCAGCAGCCCCAGTATGCAACGGTCAGCATCACGTCAAACCCGGCAGGGGCGAGTGTCTACGGTGACGGGGTGTATGTCGGCCAGACCCGTGCCGGGAGCCCCCTCGTCTTTACCTCGGTAAAACCCGGGACCCATACCCTCCTCCTCACCAAGTCTGGGTATCAGGACTACTCGGTCACCCGGACCGTCTCAGCCGGACAGAACTATGATGTCGATGTTACCCTGAACCCGGTACAGAACCCGACTACGGGGGGAATTTCGATCATCTCGGCCCCAAGCCAGGCCGAGGTCTACCTGAACAATGCCTATAAGGGGCTTACTCCCGTCACCCTGGATAGTCTCGCCCCGGGATCCTACACCGTGCTGCTCCGGCTGAGCGGGTATCAGGACTGGCAGGCGACCCAGCAGGTGACAGCAGGCCAGACTGCCCAGATCTCGGCGACCCTGACTCCCTCTGCGACACCAACGCCGACCCAGAGCGGGCTTCTTCCCCTGGTGGTTCTCGCAGGAATTGGGATCGTGTTCTTAGCGCTCGGGAAGAGATCCTGAACCCTTTTTTTCTGAGAAACTAAAAAGAGAGGGAGGAAAGGCATTTTCCCCCAGGGTCCTGGAAATGAAGAATTACTTTCGCTACCTGTGATCCCGCTAGGTCACGGATATCACTTCAGCACGATCATCCTCCTCTTCAGGGATGAGGAGCCAGGCGATGAGGTAGGCGATCACTCCGACACCGATGGAAAGGAGGGTGAGCACCACCCAGACGATCCGGATCATGTTCGGATCGATATCAAAATAATGGCCGATCCCACTGCATACTCCCCCGAGAAGCCGCTCTGTTTTCGGCCGGTAGAGTCGTTTCATGAAAGACATTTGGGGGATGCCACGTCTTAATGGTTACACTGGAACATTTCGGGCCTTCCCCCGAAGGAAGGGGATACCTTGTGCGCATATTGCCGGTGCATCAATCCCGATCATTCCCCGGAGCGCTGATCTCGATACCTCATACCTCTTTTACCATGCTCCGATATGAGACGATTCAGGGAGCCGGTTGATCGTAGGGGTGCCTCCCCGGATGGGCAACAGAAGGCATAACCCCTGGCAAGTGCGTATCCATCAGTACTCTTATGCCAGTCTGGCCGATCCTTCCCTCCTTTGGAACATACCGTATGGCTTATACCCGCCGTTACCAAACGTAGCTCTACTCATGGGATCCTATTTCCGCGGTGATGTCCTCCTCGCTCCACTCTGCATCTCGAAAGGGAGGGAAGCGAAGGTCCGGCCGGTGGTGGTCCTCGGTTCATCCGGACGTTCCGGGCTGTTCGTTATCGCGGTATCGAGCACCCTCCCTTACGAAGGACCAGTGGTCCCGATCTCGATCGATGACTTTTCCGAAGGGGGGCTCGACCTGGTGGCGGAGAGTTACCTCGTCTGCTCCCGTATCTGCCGGATCAGGGTCTCTGATGTCATCGGGAAGAAAGGCAGGCTCACAAGAGAGATGATACAAAACCTCCCCGTTCCGGAAAGGGGCGATACCATCCCATAGGCATCACGAATTTCCCGGGGGAGTCCTCCCGAACCTTCCATGAAAGGGAGCGTTGAAGGATTCCTGGTGGTATGCTGGTCCCGGTCGCCTGTTCCTGCCTCCACTATCCGCAGGATTAATGGCTGTACAGAAAAATCCTGTATCATGGCATCATACTGCATGATCAGCACGGCCGGATCATGGAAGTTTCCCGCTGTGCTTGGGATCATCGGGCTTCTGATCGGGGCGATATTCCTGTTCTTCCCCCACTTGTCACTCACCCTCGTGATTTATCTCTTTGCCGCGATTGCGCTGATTGCCGGCATCCTCCTCCTTGCTGCTGCTGCCTTCCTTGCGAAGGGAAGTGGTGGATTTTTTGCTGTCCCTCTCGTGCTTGGTGTCATTGCCGTTATCCTTGCCGTATATTCATTTCTCAATCCCGAGAGCACCGCAACATTCATTGCGATCGTGATCGGGGCAGGTTGCATCATCATGGGATTGATCGGGGCCTTCACTGCTCTCTTCCAGCCTTCCCCTGCGATCAGGAGGGCCCTCCTTGCGGTTGGTGGTTTTGTCCTTGCCGGGCTAGGCATCATCATCCTCCTGTTCCTCCAGCGCTCCGTCCTCCTGATATTCCAGCTCCTGGGGGCATTTCTCCTGATTGCCGGGGCGGTTGCCCTCATCGGGGCAGCTGTTATAGTGCTCCGAAGGAGACCCAATGAACCTGGGAGGAGACCCGACGACCCTTCCGTGATTGATGCGGAGTTTCGGGAAGGGTAAGAGCGGTCGTATTGCATCACGATCTCTCCCGTTCCAATGACACTGCCGACGGTAGTTCCATCTTTGATGATCGACCCATGGCGTTCACCGGTGGTTACTATGAAACTACTACCGGGATTTACATCGTTGTTTTGTGTAGTCCATGAGTGATTCATGTAATTCTTTTGGAAAAAAATGTGAGGATATCCCCTCGCCTGGATTTTCAGGGAGTTCCGGGGAGCCGGGGGTCCTTTGCTGCAGCCCCTCGGTGGTATCACTGGTATCACTGAAGGATACTGGATGCTCCTTCGGCAAGGACGATCATGAGAAGCGATGCAAGGAAGAACCCAATGACCGTGAAGAGAACAGAGGGGAGGCGCTTCCACCGGAGGATCCAGGCAATTGCCGGCGTTCCATACAGGCCGATCCCGGGGATCCATGCGATCAGGATGCAGGATACAGGGCCATACCGGTGCAGGGACTGGTGCTCCTGCATCTTCTCCTCGACCCTGCTGATCCAGCCCGCTACCCGATCAGAGGTGAGAGCGAAGGTCTGGAGCGCTTCCCAGATGCCCAGGCAGATACCGAATGCAAAGGCGGTCATGATCGCGAGTACCAGCCAGGGATCAAAATCGAGGATCACCCCCACCGGTGCAGCAAGTGCCTGAAGAGCAGCCGTTGATCCGATAAAAGAGAGAACAGAGGCGAAAGATTTGCCGGATAAAATGCCGAGGAGCAGGGGGACGCCGATGCCGATCAGTAGCAGGGAAATGAGAATTTTTATGATCTGCACCTCGAGAAGGATGCTTTTTTTCTGCACCATACCTGGTCAAAGGTTGCCCCTGGGGAGATAAATAACCCGCTCCCAGGGGCATTGATGAAAACGGCCATCCCCTGGTCACCTGATTCTGACAGGCATCAGGCCTCACCAGTGTCATAACCAGCGGATTTCTCCTGCTGTTGCGGGGTGTCCGGTGTGAAGGGCGGGCTTTGGAGAGCGGTTCAGGAGATCCGTTTTTCATCGTCGCTGAAACGACGGAGTATTTTAATAGTTCCTGACGTAATGTATGATCCCAGTATGAGCCTGAAAAGGAGCCTTGCCGGGATCATTCCCGAAGACAAGATCTCCCTCCTCTCGGACCGGTACGAGGTGATCGGGGATCTGGCGATCCTCGACATTCCCGCGGGGCTTGAGGCATACCAGGACGACATCGCCCTTGCTCTCATCTCAAAACGGAAGAATATCCGGACGGTACTGAGGAAATCCGGAAAAATCGAAGGGGCCGGGCGGCTTGCGGCCTTTGAGGTCCTGATCGGATCCGGTACAATAACCGAGCACCACGAGGGCGGATACCGGTATCGGATGGATGTGGCAAAAGTCTTTTTCAACAGCCGCCTTGGGACGGAGCGGATGAGGGTGGCAGCCAAGGTCAGGCCCGGCGAGAGGGTGCTTGTTCCGTTCTGTGGTGTCGGCCCTTTTGTGGTCCCGGCTGCAGCACGGGGAGCAAGCGTGGTCGCGGTGGACCAGAATCCTGATGCGATCCGGTGGCTATTCCAGAACCTTGTGCTGAACAGGGTATTTGGCCAGGTCCGGGCAGTCCGTGACGATGCGTTCCGAATTCCCCGCGTTGTTGAACCAGGGTTTGACCGGGTGATCGTGCCAACTCCCTATGGTAGTGACAGGATCCTTGCGATCCTTCCCGGAATGACCAAAAAGGGCGGAAATATCCATTTCTACACCTTCAAGCCGGAGGATGAGATCGGATCCCTCATGGAATCATTCGGTGATAATGGCCTCACCTGCACTGCCTCCCACAAATGCGGATCCGTGGCCCCGGGGATCTGCAGGTATGTCTTTGACCTGGTCAAGGGGTGATACTGCAGACCTCCCACGCTTCAGGCAGGTACGGATCCAATCCCGCAGGAATCCGAAGTTCCCGGGGTAGTCCGATCTATTGTTATGGTGTGAGCGATTGAAATCCATGCATTCATAGACCGCACTTCTTCCGGCTGCAGGGTGTCCCCGATGAATAAGCGATCGGATATGCGGTTCTTTTCCCGGTTCACGGATTTTCCACCCACCGTGACAGGCTTCCCATGCGGCGGAACGCCTCGGCCAGGGGGAGCCTTATCCCTGAGCGCCTGGCATTCAGGTAGAACCGCCACCGGTCTTTAAGCCGTGGCCCGGTCTCCTTCCCCTCCAAGAGGAGGTACTCCAGGGTCTCCCGTTCCCTTCTCATCCATGCAAACTGTGCAAGGACGGTTCTCTCATACCGATCCTGGTCCGGCCAGCACGCTGCAAGGATCCGGGCACATTCCAGCGAGTAGATGATACCTTCGCCGGTGAAGGGTGCCACCGTCCCGATCGATTCTCCCACACCAATGATTCTTGGAGATGTTCCCTCCTTCCCCCCCTGAGGCAGGGAGAATGGTTGTGAGTAATAGGGGGAGGCCACCCTGACGATCCCCCTGCAGCTGCAGACCGGGGTAAAGGTATACCGGTGAGCGTTCGATTCGTAATACTGCTCAAGGATGCGCTCGTGCTGGTCGAGGCGGATTCCCCCCACGCCGATGTGATACTCGCCGTTTCCGAGCGGAAAAATCCAGAGGTAACCGAGCCCCGGGATCCGGTTGCCATAAACCCCTGCGATCAGTGGGGCGTCTCCCACCGGTTCGACTTTCACCCTGTGCTGCAGCGTGGGAAGGACCAGATCTGATCGGCAGGGGGACAGGAAAGCCCGGCAGATCCCCGTTGCATCCACGATAATGTCATAGTCACCCGGTTCATGACGATCCAGGGGGTGATGATGCAAGGTGAGCCCTGAAGCGAGATCCCGGAGAAGGCGGGGCTTGTTGATGGTGCAGAGCGGGGTACTGGCGATGAGTCCATCAAACTCCATGGAGGACATCGAATCCATGAGGTACCCCTCCAGGTCGAGATCAACGGCAGCAAGGTAGTGCCCGATGCCTGACGGGGCTCCCCATCCGCATGACCGGTACCGGCATGGCGTTCCCTGATCCCTGCCATCATAGAGATCGGTTTCGATTCCTCTCTTTGCCAGGAGACGGGAAAGATAGGTGCCTGCAATTCCTGCACCCGCGATCGCGATCCTCACCTCCCTGCACCCCTCATCAGCCACACCTGTTCATTGGGTATCCTCAATCGGGGAGGACAGTAAAATGCACTGGGAACCATAGTCCGGTGATACTAGTATGATAGGGCTCGTCCTCCAAAAAATCTTTGATACCCCATTTTCGGTCTTGTCCCTGTCTTTTTCCAAAAGAAAGTCAGTATAATGACTAATTATCTTCCCATCCCTGCCGGATGGTGTCATCCGGGCTTCAAGGGATTTCATCACGTACCCATTTTTCCCGGAACATGACACGTCCATCCCCTGCAACGGTGTTTCCCGTTGCTCTGTTCTGGTTGGATCGGCAAGGTTATGGACCGCAAATCCAGATCCTTCCCTGTAACAAGGAGAAGGATCGGTTATGAAGGTCATTGGGATTATTGCCAGTCCGCGGGGAAAAGCGAGTAATACCCTGCAGCTTATAAACGGGGTGCTGAAGGGTGCACGGGAGGAAGGGGCCGAAACCGAACTGGTCGATATCTATTCGCTGGATATCGGGTACTGCACGGCATGCGGGAACTGTTACATCAGTGGTGACTGCACGCTGTTTGATGATTTTCCTGATCTCTTCAATACCCTGATGGATGCCGATGGGATTGTGCTTGGGGCGCCGAATTACATCGACTCGATCCCTGCCCCGCTCAAAGCCATGTTTGACCGGATGGCCGATGCCATCCATTGCCAGATGTTCTCCGGGAAGTACGGCTGCTCAGTCTGCACGGCAGGCGGAAGCAACCATGGCCCTGTTGTGGAGTACATGAACCATGCCCTTTCTTCGCTCGGGACCATCACGGTCGGGGGAGTGGGAGTGGCCATGAGGGATGGGGAGGAGGCACTGTCAGCGGGAGTCCGGGACTCGGTAGAGCTGGGCAAGAAACTCGTCAGTTCCATCCGCGGAGAGTGCAACTATCCGGAGCAGGAAGCGGCACTCCTGCAGCGGCGGGACTACTTCAGGCAACTGGTGCTGTGGAACAAGGACGAGTGGACCCATGAATACGACTGGTACAGGCAGATGGGCTGGCTCTCCCCTGAGTGATGAGCTGAGATCGCACCACGATAAAAGAGGAAGGCGTGCAAAGAGGGAGACGCACAGGTCCTCCTGTATGATATCTGCCCCCCCATCAATCAGGTGTATACGTGATTGAACAGGGGAACCTCGTGGTATCGGATCAACGACCACGGCAGTTATCAGATTGATGTTGGTAGGATACCCATGAATAGCCGTCTCCTCGCTCCGCTCCTTCTCTCTCTTGCATTCCCCCTCGTTCTTGTTGTTCTGTTATACTCCGAAATATCTCCTGGAAGCACTCCATATGTGATGGGGGAGATCGCGCTGATCCTCCTGTTCCCTCTGATTCCCCTCCTCTACGGATTTATTACCGGTGATGCACGTAGTTCCGTCATCTCCGGGACCGTCCCTCTCATGGTCTTTGCGGTCCTTGTCGCTGCACTGGGTCCTTCCGATGTCATCACACCCGGCCGGATCGCCCAGAAGCTGGTCTTTTTTGTACCGATGGTCCTTCTCGGGGGTCTCATAGGGTTTTGTGCTTCCCGGCAGAAGGTCGCCTGGCTCATTTTTTCAGCCTGCTGCATAACCTGCTGGGTGATCTTTTTTCTGGAGGCAGGAATCAGCTGAGGAAACTCCCCGTAGTTTCCTGCCAGACCTGCAGCAAGGGTTTGCCGGCTGCATTTCAGAGGAAGGGATCCTGGCAGTTCGTTGGTGGCGCCAGGAAATCCACGGATTCAGATAGCCCTCCCTGTTTTTCTGTCAGCTCATGGCAGGTTCCTGGCGTCCAGGGCCTATCCTGCTTTTTATCTGCTCCTTATTATGGAGGTCTTCCCCTTCTCGGATGGAGGGCTGACCCGCCGGAGGTCATGGTTCGATCTGCTTCTCCAGTCTGCCATCCCTGAACACCGTTACCGTCCCCCCACTCTCCGAGACGACGATCCCAATCGACCGAGTGATCGCGGTCATCGCGGCCACCGAGGCATGGCGGGTTCCGAACCCTTCCGGGATCTCGATCTCCGTGATGTCGGCGAGCAGGTGCCGGGAGGAGGCATGAATAAATCCGGATCCGTCGATCACGAAAGCACCGTCAAGCAGCGCGAGATTCTTTATATTCTCGATGACCCCGCGATCCTGGATCATCCGCTGGCCACGATCCTTTCCCTCGAATGCATTGATAGAGGACTGCCGTGAGTGCACCATCACTGTCGCTGCATCCCCGATGACAAACGAGGTCCCTATTTTTTTTGCTTCTCTCCCTCCCCTCCCGAGCTGGATTGCCGCATGGAAGATGAGATCAAAGACCTCTTCGACGACATCAGTCCCCTGAAGGATCCGGGATTTCCAGTGTCCTGTCCCCGGTACCGGAGGGATTGAGGGATCACCGCCACTGATATCCTGTCCTATCCAGACGATGCCTGCCAGGGTTCCGGAAAGGTCACGGCAGGTGAGGGCACTCCAGGCAGCCCAGAGGTGCTCTGCGTTCTTTCTCCGGTTCTCCAGGATATGCAGGGCATTCTCCCGTTCGGATCCGGGATCATGGAGGAGGACGGTCATGTCCTTTGCCGACCGCGAACCGTTGTCAGTAGTGACACTGATGATGTTCTTCCCGCTCACCTCCTCGGCTGTATAGCCGAAGGTTGTTTCCGCCCGGTTGTTCCAGAAGGTGATCACCCCGTCCGGATTGGTCCTGATGATCACCTGGTCCATTCGCTGGAGGATGTCCAGGTATTTCATCTCGTTTTTGGCCATCTTCTCCTGGTAGGTGCTCACTGCCCACTCCAGGTACCTCCGGTCATGGTCGTCTTCGATCACGACCAGGTGCCCTTTTTGAGGATTCATCGGGTTCAGCCGTCGCATACGGAGGGTGCACTCCACGGGCTCCCCGGACTTCCGGACGAGGGAACAGCGGGATTTTCCCCATCCCCCAGGGTCGGGGTTCCGCGAAAGCAGGGTAAGACCATCGCGGTACGCCCTGTCATCGGCAAAAAGCGAGGAGAATGCCCTCCCGGCCAGTTCGCCCTCGCTCATCCCGAGGATACGTTGTGCCTCCCGGTTTGTCCACTGGATCGTATTCCGGAGGAGGTAGAGGATGCCGGTCACGGTATCCTCAACGATGGACTGGAGTATCTGGGTGTCGGCCTGGAACCGGGAGAACTCCCTGTGGTACGCATCGATGCGGACGAGCAGCCGCTTCAGGGAATCGAACTGCTCCCCGAGGGACTCCTCAGGGGAGGAATGATACGAGAGCGAGGTCTCCGGGGTTTCTATCTCGAATCTGAAGGAGAGTTTTCTCGGACCAGGACCGTTCCTCTGCGGCGCATGGGCACTCCAGAAGAGCCAAATCCTTGGACTCTCCGGATCTCCGGCACCTGCATGAATGGGGGAGTTGGCAGGGGAGATGATGATGTCAAACCCGGTCTTTCGCATCCTGTGTTCCAGTTCCTCCCTTGAGTACACCCGGGTCACCGAGAATCCCGGGCTGCCCTGGAAATGGAGCCTGAACGCGTTGGATGCCCTGGAGCCATCATCAAACAGAGCAATGGATTTCGTTTCCCGTTTCATGCGAAATGAACAGTATCCAATAGAAAAGCAGACAGATAAATAATTTTTGGAGGAAATGGATGAAATATTCGAGTTTTTTGGCTGTTCCCGTTCGTATACCCCCCTTGTTCGGTCTCTGAAAGGAGCAGTGCCGCGGTCTTTTCTCCCCCACCTTTATATCATGGGAGCCCTATCACTGTCCAGGTGAAGACTGGTATGGCTGAAACGAAGAACAACTTCTGGATGGGCACCCTCGCAGGGGCGGTCATCATCATCATTCTCGATCTGCTCGTTCCCTTCTTTGGCCCCATCATAGGGGGGTTTATTGCCGGGTACATAGCAGACCGCGATATTATGAATGCCGGGAAGGCCGGGCTGATTGCCGGGATCCTGGCAGGGATTGTCGTCTCCCTGGTCGTCTTTGCAGGACTGGTGTCTCACCCTATATCAGGGTATGTCCCTGCTGCCGGCACGGGATTTTTCCTCATGGTGACCATCATCCTGTACCTTGCAATCCTGGCATTCCTTGGTGGTGCCATTGCAGGGGCTGTCAGGAAATAATCTCACTTCCCCCTTTCAAGAGAGATCTCTCCCTAGGGCGCCTTGTCCCTGCAGGCAGGGCAGCTCCCGTAATAGTCAAGGTTCTTCCAGTTCCAGGGTGTAAATTCCCGGCACACCCGGGGCTTGACATCGTGGATCCTGCACCATGATCGCCCGTCGTCCGATCGCCAGAAGAACGGGCAGTACCGCAGCTCCTTCCCCTCAGGGTCCTGCCAGTACCGGATCCGGGCTATCCTTGGCAGGTCGGCAATCGAAAGGGAGGTGCCGCTGAGCTTTGTCCCGTCGGCAAGAAGGATGCTGACATGCCGGAGGATGTCCTGCCGGCCGGACGTGAGCCAGGGGATGAGGTCTTCTGCGATCCCTTTCTGGCCCCATCCCCATCGTTCACAGCAGCGCCCGCATTGGAGGCAGTCCTGGCCTGGTGGCATGGGTGCAGTCATATCGCATCGTGATATCCCTAGTATCTTTCCCGTGGTCTGAAAACCTATCGTTCTTCTCTTCCTGGAACAGATCTCCGGATTCCCTCAGCGGGAAAAGCATATCATCCCGCAGCCGTACTCCCTCTTATCGGCATGGTGAACTCTTCAGGCGAATTCCCGCTCTCCTGCCGGATCATTGCGCTCGTCCAGGAGCGAAATCGTCTCTTCTCCTATTCCCTGGACCACCTCGCAGAACAAATACAGGAGACCGGTTTTTGCTGTATCTCGTGCGGAGCGTGCTGTACGCGGATCCGGAATGGCCATGTCTTCCTGCTCGACCGGGATGCCGCGGCTGCCCGGTCAATCGATCCCTCCTCGCTTGTTCCTGCTCCTGACCCGGAGTTCTGTGACCAGAACGGCACCTTCTATGTTTCAGGGTACTCGCTCCGGACCAGGGGAGACGCAGCCGGTTCATGCTGGTTCCTGCGGGATGGCAGGTGCCGGATCTACCCCCAACGATTCATGGTCTGCAGAACGTACCCATACATGTTCCGGAGGGTTGTGGATGAGCAGGGAATCCCTGACTGGCGTTTTATCGCGAGGTTGTATCAGCATGGAAGTTCAGGCCACCGGATACAACCGGAAGAGTGCCGCCGTATCGCCCTGGAAACAAGGGAGTATGAGAATGCCCTGCTCATGCACGAGATAACCTTCCTTGAGTTCATGCGAGGGTATCTTTTGGAAGAGGGGCTCTATCACGATCCGGTCCAGTATGCCCGGTCATTACACCGGGCTGCCGCAGGTGATCCGGTGACTATCATGGTATACTACGACCAGGGCCTGGAAGAACAGGTGGTCGGGGCGGGAGGGGTGGGGAGGAGGAGCTCCCTGTCCTTCTGTTGATACATCACCGATCGTCTGACGAATACCTCCCGTTCCTGCCAACTGGGAGCCTGAATAAGTGTGAGAAGTTCCCGGGTGACATTGAACCAGCCCCTGTATCTTCACAAGTCCGGTTGCCCGGGCAATCGTCCGATCTCTTCAGGAGCCCTCCTTGCACGGAAAGGATTCTGTGATCCCTTCTCAATTCACAAAATTCTTATTCGTGCAATGAATCACTCATGTACAGAAGAATCGACCGGGATGGGAACAGGAAATGAAAAAGGAACGATGTGATGAGTCTCCTCCGATAAGCCGGGCTAAAAAGAAGCTGCTGCAGGAACTGGCACGCGAACATGGTACCCCGATCTTTGTCATCGACCACGAAAAGATCCGGCAGAATTACCGGGAGTTCAGGCAGTACATGCCCGATGTCCAGGTCTACTTCGCGGTCAAGGCAAATTCCACCCCGTCGATTGTGAAGACCCTTTATGACCTGGGGGGCAGTTTCGATGTTGCTTCCCTCCCCGAGTTCATGATCGTCTATGAGAATATCAAAGGCATGCCGGAACAGGAGCGACTGGACTGGATCTGGGACAAGATCATCTATGCCAACACGATAAAACCGATCGAGACCCTCCAGGTCCTCGACCAGTATAAGCCCCTGGTGACGTTTGACAACCACGAGGAATTAAAAAAGATCCGGCAGTATGCCCCGCATGCCGGCCTCGTGCTCCGGCTCCGGGTGCCAAACACCGGCTCGATGGTGGAGCTCTCCTCAAAGTTCGGGGCTGATCCAGGCGAAGCAGTGGACCTGATCGAGGAAGCGTTCGGGAAGGACCTGGTCGTTGAAGGCCTGAGCTTCCATGTCGGCAGCCAGTGCACCAATTTTGAAAATTACATGCAGGCGCTCCAGTTGTCAGCCAATATCATCGATGAAGCTGAATCCCGGCTGGACCGGAAGATACGGATCCTTGATATTGGCGGAGGGTTCCCGGTGAAGTATCATCCGGGGGTCAAATCCCTGAGGATGTTAGCAAAGAAGCTGAATGCAGAGATCAAACGGCTGTTCCCCCCCGATATGCAGATCCTTGCGGAACCGGGGCGATTCCTCGTTGCCAATGCCTGCACGCTGGTGGCAAAGGTGGTGGGAAAGACTATCCGGGATGGAAAGCCGTGCTATTACATCAATGACGGGGTGTATCATACCTATTCCGGGCAGATCTTTGACCACTGCACCTACCCGGTCCTCTCCTTCAAGCCCGGGGAACGGCAGCTCTCCGCGGTCTTCGGACCGACCTGCGATTCGTTCGATACGATCACCCTCTCGGCCGAGCTCCCGGAACTCGATATCGGTGACCTGGTCTTCTCGGAAAACATCGGGGCTTATTCGATTGCATCATCCACCTATTTCAACGGGTTTCCCCCGGCAAAGGTGGTAAATATCAACCAGTGATCCTTTTTTCACATCTTTTTTTTCGATATAAACCGGTATTTTCATAGTTGATGATCTACCGGACGGCGACTCACACATGGGAAAAGGAAAAATGCCTCCTTCATTTTCATTTTATATGCGTGTGGCCTTCTATGGCATCGGGTAATTTCTTCAGGGTCCTGATGGGTACCGATGTGGCTATCGCTTCGGTGGGCATCGGGGTGAGGGACACACGCTGTCGAAGAGTGGCTTGAGGGAGGTCATCCCCAGAACTTGGTTGATGTTCCATATCCCTGTCCGCACTTTTCATAATAGTGCTGGTGGCTTTCTTCTGCCTCCCAGAACGTTCCTGCGGGGAGTACCTCAACAATAACAGGGACACTCGGAGTTCTCATAACCCTCTTTAAAAAATCCTCTGCCGCTGCCTCCTGTTCTGGTGAGTGATAAAAAATGACAGGCCGCTGGTTCTCATCCATCCCAGATGACCTGTCAAGGAGGCCCCAGAAGAGGGTGAGCAGCTCACTATACGGGATACGGGCAGGATCAAACACCACCTGGACGGCCTCGACATGCCCTGTATCCCCGGAGGAGACCTGTTCATAGGTGGGATCGGAAACATCTCCCCCGGTATACCCCACTCTGGTGGCAATAACGCCCGCCCTCCTTCGGAACTCTGCCTCGACATCCCAGAAACACCCGGCAGCAAACGTTGCCATCTCCCCATGCTGGCTGTCTTCCATGGTTGCATATGTGGCGCCGGAAAAGATGGACGTTTTGGTGCAGCCCTGCCCGATACACCGTGGTCAGTCCCGGTCCTCTGCGCAGGGACTGGAAGGGCGCCGATATTTTTTATACTCCCTCCTTGTATCTTCCTGTATGCTATGGCCCCCTGCACCCTGGTCCTGAACGATCTGTCGGTCCGCCACGATCTGAAAGGTCATCCCGAGTCAGAACTCCGGATAGCGAAGATCGGATCGGCCCTCTCTCGCGGCAGGCCCTCTCTTGGGGCTTCCCCTGCCACCATGGATGATCTCCTCCGGGTGCATATGCCGGAATACCTTTCACGGCTGGAGGACCTATCCGCCCGATGCCGTCCTGGTGGTGTCGCCTTCCTGGATTCGGACACCTACGTTGTCTCTGGTTCCTGGGACGCTGCACGATACGCAGCCGGTGCATCGATCGCAGCTGCAGGAGAGGCACTCTCGGGCCGGCCGGCATTCGCCGTGGTCCGTCCTCCCGGCCACCATGCAGGCCCGGTGTACGGGATGGGATTCTGCCTCCTCAACAACGTAGCTGTTGCCGCTGCCTGGTCTCTTTCGCGGGTATCCCAGGTTGCCATCATCGACTGGGATGTCCACCATGGGAACGGGACCCAGGCGATGTTCTATGACTCGGACCGGGTACTCTACTGCTCCGTGCACCGCTCACCCTTCTACCCTGGCACCGGGAGCAGGGAAGAGACAGGAAGCGGGGCAGGGGAAGGATGCACGGTAAATGTCCCGCTCCCTGCCGGATCAGGGAGTGATGCATATCTCCGGGCTTTCCAGGAGGAGATCCTCCCTGCTGTCTGCTCATTTGACCCTGACCTGATCCTGATCTCGGCAGGGCAGGATCCGCTTGCCGACGACCCGCTCGGGGGAATGAATCTGGAGCCGGGTGACTTTGGCGTGCTCACAGAACTGGTATGCTCTGCTGCCAGGAAGCCCCCTGCTCTCGTTCTTGAGGGAGGGTATGGGCCTTCCCATGGGGAGGCTGTCATGGAGATCCTTCGGGTCCTTGATCAGTGGGAATAGCACCGCATCGATGCTGAGCTATGTGGGGAGGAGCAGCGGGGCTCTCCCCACAAGGGCGGTAGTATGGTTCTCCATGACCCGATTTCAGGAGAGAGTGGAATGAACCGCAAGGGTCAGGGCATTCGCAGGTCATAGTGTGATCAGGAAAAAAACAGTACGATCGCCGATCTCCCCTTATTCGTATTATTCCACGGCCATCGTGTGTTCGCTACCAGCAGGAGAAATAGAACGTTGTGCCCTTGTCCACCTCGGATTCTACCCAGATGTGGCCCCCGTGCATCTCCACAATCCGATGGACGATCGAAAGGCCAATCCCCGTGCCCTCATACTCATCAGTAGTCTGCAGCCTCTCGAATACCCCGAAGATCTTTTCTGAGTATTTCATATCAAACCCGATCCCGTTATCCCTGACAAAGTACAAAAGCTGCCCGTCCCGTGTCAGGGAGCCGATCTCCACAAGCGGAGCAGCCCTCTTCTGTGAATACTTTACTGCGTTCCCGATGAGGTTTGCATACACCTGTTTTAACAACCCCGGATCTGCCTGGCAGGGGGGGAGCTCGCCCACGTTAAATTCCACCTTTGCGAATGCGGGGTCTTTTCTGATCTCGCGGAGGATCTCTCTTACCATGACGGAAGGCTGAACGGTCTCCTTCTCCAGCGATCGAATCCGTAGTCGTGAAAATTCCAGGAGATCATCGATCAGCCTACCCATATCGTGGGCATTCTGCCGGAGCGATTCGAGGTATCTTTTATCTTTTTCCGGGATATCCTTCAGATCCTGCATGAGGAGGGAGGAATACCCGGAGATGGCCCTCAAAGGAGCACGGAGATCATGGGAGATGGTATAGGTGAAGGATTCGAGATTCTTGTTGACCTCAGTCAGTTGCCGGGTCCGTTCGATTACCCTGTTCTCGAGCTCGTTGTTGAGCTCCTGTATCTCCCGCTCGGCCTCTTGTAACCGGGTGATATCATTCCCTATTGACAAAATCTCAACAATCGTACCTTTGTCGTCGAACAAAGGCTGGTTTGTCCAGGCGATCCATACCCGGCTGCCATCCTTCTTGATATTTTCATTCTCGGTGACGTAGTATTTTTCCGGATGGACTGCAAGATCGAGGATCTTGAAGGAGAGATCCTCTCCGTTACTCCCGAGTTCCGGCACGATGGTCCCGACAACATTCCGCCCGATCAGCTCCCCGGTATCGAATCCGAAGAATTTCCGGGCATAATCGTTGATAAAGGTGATATTTCCCACGGTATCGAAACGGAGTATGATGCTGTTGGCACTCTGCACAAGGGTGCGGTACTGCTCTTCTTCAGCCCTGAGATCAGCCATCATTGTCTTCAATCGTGCAACCATCGAGGAGATGCTCTCTTCAAGGGTGCTGAGTTCTTGGCTTATCGGGGTTGTGATGGGATGGTCAAGATCTCCTTCTGCTATCCTGTTCACGTCCTGCACCATGGTCCCGATGGGGCGGGTAAGGGTCTTGATCACGATGATGGCAAGCAGGCTGCAAATAACGAGGGCAGCCAACCCAAGTGAGAGCAGAAAGAGGGCACTCTCTTTGAGCGCGGCTTGGATCGGTTGATCGCTATACGTAAGTTCAACAATCCGGCTCGCATCTGAGCCGTAGCGTTCGTCCTTGAGATCGATGAAGAGATACTTGACGGTGTTCCCTTCAGAGGAGCTGGGAAGAGTAAGGGTCGTCCGGTTGGTAAAAATTCCTCTGAGCAGTGCAGTAAGGGCGGGATCTCTCACCTCGACGGGAGTGTCATTGATGCTCTGCCTTAACGTCGAATCGAAGATCCGGACATTCACCAGGTAGGGATTGGACTGCTTCACCTTCCGGAGGAGGTTTTCATCGACGAACCGGTATTTCATCGGGGGTGTCACGTTTGAAATACCAACTTCGAGGATATACCGGTGGTCCGGGGTTGGCATATAGGCAAATTTTCTCAAATCCCCCGTACTCTTTTCACCGACGATCCGGTCCGGGAAGAACCCGGATGAGATGCGTATGCCGGCCAGGTAATCGGCGAAATAGGGAGCAAAATCGGAAAAGTTCAGGCCAAGTTCCCGGGGATAGGTAGTGGCAACGATGGTTGCCGCATCATCGATCACATACAGGTCCATCTCCCCACCGATCTTTTGTTTCACCGCCTCGAGATCCATCTTTGCAGGATCTCCGCCTGCCCGGGAATATTCCTGGAGGAAGGCAGGGAATGCATCCTCCATCTGCTGGTTCATGCTCTCATCGTAATACCGGAGTGCTTCTTCCTTGGACCTGAAATGTGAGACGATATTGTTCTCTGACTGGAGTTTGACAAGATCGGCATTCTCCTCAAGGGTCTTAAAGGTGGAAAGATAGCTGATACCGATGAGCCCGGCTACGGCTACCATGAGGATGAGGAAGATTGCCCCTATCAGGTAGTACGAGAATGGATAGCCTCGCAGTGACTTGATTCCCATCCTTCAGTCTCCCTATCATTCTGTTCCGGGGTATGGATTATGATACTATCGTCCCGTCTATTTTTATCTCGTAGTTCATTGGAAAAAATGGGAGGAGTGGGCATCATCAGGGAGATGGTTCAGCGGGGGGCTTCAAGGGTGAAAGAGAAGGTTGCCCCCTTTCCTGGTTCACTATCAGCCCAGATTTTTCCCCCATGGCGGCGTATGATTCGTTCGACTGTTGCAAGACCGATCCCGGACCCTTCGAACTCTTCTGGTTTATGAAGTCGCTTGAAGGGTTTGAAGATCTGGTCTGCATACTTCATGTCAAATCCAATCCCGTTATCCCTTACATAATAGAGTGTGGTGGAGTCTTTGACGATTCCCCCTATCTCGATCCGGGGCTCTTTGGTATCCCTGGTGAATTTTACCGCATTTCCGATAAGGTTTTCATATACCTGCCGAAGCATCACCGGATCCGCATAGCAGTGTGGCAATTCCCCGACGCTGATCTCGATCTGCCGGTCTGGCATCGGCTCAAGTCGCATGGCTACGATCTCCCGGACCAGCGGTGTTGGATCAATCCACTCGCGGCTGAGTTCCTGCCGCCCCACCCGGGAGAGGGTCAGAAGTCCATTGATCAAATTATCCATGATTCCGATATTCTTCCGGATTACCTCGATATAGTGCTGCTCCTTCTCATCCAGCCGGGAATCGGTCGATTTTTGCAGGATAAATGAGTATCCGTCGATGGATCGGAGGGGAGCCCGGAGGTCATGCGAGACCGAGTAGGTGAATCTCTCCATTTCTGCAGTGGCTTCTTCCAATTCCCTGGTTCTCTGTTCGACTCTCCGCTCCAGTTCCACATTCAGCCGGCGCATCTCCTTCTCGATGTCCTTTATGCGGGAAATGTCGACAATAGTTCCCCGGGTGCCAAGCACCGTTCCTTCATTGATGCATCGTGCGGTATTAAACACCATGATCGTAAAGGTGCTGCCGTCTTTCCTGATACCGGTATATTCGTCCCCCTCCGTCTTCTTCCCGTGGATGACAGCCGTGAAATTCTCTTTTGCCCGTACACGGTCTTCCGGAAGCAGCATATCAAGAATATTCATACCCTTCTCGAGGTGTTCTGAAGAATATCCAAAAAGGGAAAAAGCGGCTGGATTTGCGAAGGTGATTTTCCCGGTAATGTCCGTCTCAAAGACACCCTGAGGCAGGAACTGGATGAGATCCATGAATCGTTTCTCATTGATCTCACACTCCCTGATCTGCTCTTTTAACCGCTCAACCATCAGTTGGGTCCTCTCGGCAAGGATTGAGAATTCGTAGCCAGTGACCGGCCTGACCGCATGATCGAGATCACCACTGGCGATTGTATCAACATCTTCGACAAGCTGCTCGATGGGGCGGGAGAGCTTCCGGGAGATCAGGGTAGCGATGAGAGCTCCTGAAAGAAGCACCAGTGCAGCGACCAGGGCATGCTGAATGGCGAGCTGGTTCAACTGGCTGGTCAGGAGTGCGTCATTGTAGGTGATTTTTGCAAAAATGCTGGTATCCGCTCCATAGGTGGGATCGCGGAGATCTATCACCTGCCAGAAGATGGTCCGTTCCCGTTCATTGTCATGGATCTCCTGGCTGGTCCGGTTCTCCCAGAGGATGTAATCAAGCATGGTATGGTCCTTCTCTGTGGGAACATACGTGGTATTCCCTATCAGCCGCTTTTGCTTCTGGAATAGCAACACCTCTTCGAGGTATGGATTGAATTCCCAGATATTATTGATGGCATTATGGCCGAGCTGTCTCCGCTCCCCACCAAAACGTTCCGAGTGGAGCCCGAGCTCAAGGATGTATCGATGATCAGGGGTTGGCATATAACTGAATTTTGTCTGGGTTCCTGTGTTCCAGTCATTGACCACCCGGTCGGGGTAGAATCCCGAAGTATTTTGTATCTCATGGAGGTACTGGCAGAAGTCAGGGTAGATGACTGCAAAGTCCAGCCCAATATCGGCAGGCACGGTCGCATATTCGATGATGCACCTGTCATTGATGACATAGACATCCATGCCGCCAATGGCAGATTTAAGGCCCTCGAGGTCCATTTGTGCAGGAACTCCACCCGTTCTGTTGTATTCCTGCATGACTACCGCAAACGCCTTCTCCATCTCATCGTTGTAGGTCGTATCATAGAGTTTGAGTCCAACGTCGTTCAATGTTAAGGAGTTGTCGATGTACATCTCGGTCATGACTCTGAGCCGATTTGCGTTATCCTTGAGATCCTGGGCAGAATTTGCGTAGTTGACCCCAATACCAGCAAGAACGAGTATGATAATGATAAGAACAATGATCCCGGTGAGGAGATGCTTGAACGGCAGCTTTCCATCGGTGATTGGTATCCGGGTCTCCCCCTTCACTGATCATAGAAATTCAAGTCATAAAAAATGATATGGATCGTTCTTATCATATCGAAGAATCTGAGTGAAAGATTCGCATTCCCGTGCATGGATGGTCCTGTTTGGTATGGAGGAGATCTTATTGTATCCCTCGCGATCTCCCGCTTTCCTTTCAACACCTCCGCCAACACAATACCTATCGTATCAGCCATCAAACAGCTGATCGATCGTTATGGCAACACTTTCAGAGCGAATTCCAACCCCCTCGAGTTTCGAGAGGACCTCCAATATCGTTCTCGCAATAGCAGGGGCATTTCTGATCGCGGTTATTGTGTGGTTTGCCACAGAGAACCCGATCTATACCATTGCTGCAGCCCTGATCGTGGGCTACCTATTGCTCGGGGTCAGGATCGTCCGGCCCACCCACCGGGTGCTGATCGAGTTTCTCGGAAAATTCCAGAGGTTCGGCGGTCCGGGATTCTACTGGGTCCTCCCGGGCTTCCAGAAGCTCTACGCGGTGAACATCACTGAAAAGATGGTGAATGCCACCCGGCAGGAGATCATCACCGCTGACAACCTGAACGCGACCGTGGATGCCCAGGTCTACTTCAAGGTGAAGGATGACGAGGTGAACGTGAAGCGGTCCCAGTACAATGTCTACAACTACGAGGACCAGATCGTCAACCTGGCCCGGACCACGCTCCGTAACATCATCGGGACGCTCTCTTTAAAGTCGGCCAACAGCGAGCGGTCACGGATCAACGATGAGCTCGGGAAGGTGCTGAAGACCGAGACCCAGTCCTGGGGGATCGAGATCGTCAGGACTGAGCTGAAGGAGATCATGCCTCCGCCCGATGTGCAGGACACGATGAACAAGGTGGTCAAGGCTGAGAACGAGAAGATTGCCGCGATCGATTTTGCTACCGCCAGGGAGACCGAAGCTGATGGGCTGCGCAGGGCTGCCATCAAGCAGGCAGAAGGGGTGAAGCAGGCTAAGATCCTCGAGGCTGAAGGGCAGGCGGAAGCGATCCGGCTCGTGAACGAGGCCGCCGACCGGTTCTTCATCGGCAATGCCCAGAAGCTGAAGTCGCTCGAAGTGACCGAGAGCGCTTTAAAGACGAATACCAAGATCGTCCTTCCGGAAGGCCAACAGATCGTGAACGTGATCGGCGAGCTTGCCGGGAGCAAGCTGGGATTGCAGGAGTAGAAAAACCACCATCCTTTTTCGGGTATCCGTGCACATGAATGTCTTACCCCCCAGGTCTATTGATTTTGAGTGCAGTTGTTCGAAGGAATAATAATAACCGGGTATTCCTCACTCCATCAGCGAACTGGTTTTACCTGGTCTTTCCTCCCTCGATACATTTTCTCCCCGCACTTCTCCATCTTATATAGGAGCAGTTCTTTACCATCTATCAATCAATTACCTCCAACCGGAGACCGTACATGAAAATCCTCCATACTTCTGACTGGCATCTTGGAAATGTGTTGCATGGGAGGAAGAGGTATGACGAGTACGAACGGTTTCTCCACTGGCTGGTCGGGTGTATCCGGGATGAGCAGATCGATGTTCTCCTGATTGCGGGGGATATCTTTGACACAACTGCCCCGAGCAACCGTGCACAGGAACTGTACTTCCATTTTCTCAACCGGGTGGCGGCAATTCATGGCCTCCAGGTCGTGGTTACCGGTGGAAATCACGACTCCCCGTCATTGTTGAATGCCCCAAAGCCCCTCCTCCGGCAGTTACGCATCCACGTGATAGGGGCAGTCACCCCGGATGTATCAGACGAGGTGATCCTTCTCCAATCAGGGGATAGCTTGGAATCCGTGATTGTGTGTGCGGTCCCCTATCTCCGTGACCGGGATATAAGGACGGTTGAGCCCGGCGAGAGTATCGATGACAAAATGACGAAGATCCAGGAAGGGATCAGCGATCATTACCGGCAGGTGTGGACCGTGGCAGAGTCGCTCAGGGGCGATAGAGCGATACCGATCATCGCCATGGGGCATCTCTTCCTCGCCGGGTGCTCCCCAAACGGGGATGAAAGGGTCCGGGAGCTGTATATCGGCACCCTTGATGGAGTTGATCCGGGCAGCATCCTCCATGGATTCGACTACCTGGCACTGGGACACCTCCACGAGCACCGGAAGGTCGCAGGAAATCCGTGGTGCCGGTATTCCGGAGCACCGATTCCCCTGGGATTTGGTGAAGCCGGGCAGGAGAAGAAGGTGGTCGTCATCGATCTTTTTGAAGGGGGAACCCGTTCGATACGGGAGATCACCGTCCCCTGCTTTCTGCGGCTGCAGAAGATCCAGGGAGCGATCTCTGCAATTGAGCAGACACTGCGGGAATTAGGTGCAGAAGAGGAGCAGGTCTGGGTCGAGGTCGTGGCCGAATCCGATAGCACTGCAGCGGGACTCCAGGCACGCCTTCATGAGGTGGTGAGAAACTCACCCGTGGAGATCCTGAAGATTGAGAATGCTGCTCTCACGAATGCGGTATTACGTGCCATGGAGGAAGGGGAGCATCTTGGAGACCTTGACGAGAGGGATGTCTTCTCCCGCTGCCTTGATGAACACGGGATAACAGGTGGGGACCGGGATCAGCTCTTTGCCCTGTTCCAGGAGATCCTGGTTGCGGTCCGGGAAGAAGACCACTATGCAGAATGAGGGTACACGATGCGGATACTGAAGCTCCGTTTCAAGAACCTGAATTCTCTTGAGGGAGAATGGAGCATCGATTTTACACACCCTGCCTATGTCTCTTCAGGTATATTTGCTATAACGGGACCAACCGGATCAGGGAAGACCACCATCCTCGATGCGATCTGCCTGGCCCTCTACGGGCAGACTCCCCGTCTGAAAACGATCTCAAAGGGCACGAACGAGATCATGACCCGGAATACCGCTGAATGTTTTGCAGAGGTTGAGTTCGAGTCCCAGATCGGCCGCTTTGTCTGCCACTGGAGCCAGCGTCGGGCATACAAAAAACCAGAGGGAGAATTGCAGCCTCCAAAGCACGAGATTGCCGACAAGATCTCAGGAAAAGTCCTTGAGAACAAGCTGCAGAGAGTAGCAGAGAGGGTCATCGAGACCACGGGGCTTGATTTTTCCCAGTTCACCCGCTCGATCCTCCTCGCACAGGGTGATTTTGCTGCATTCCTGAATGCAAATCCCGATGAACGGGCCCCGATTCTCGAAAAGATCACGGGAACTGCGATCTACAGCGCGATCTCAAAAAAAGTGCATGAGAGAAATACCCTGGAGGCTGGGAAAAGGAACGAGCTCCAGGACCGGATTGGCATTCTCGATATCCTCTCACCAGAGGAAGTCTCGGCTCTGAAGCGTAATTGTGAGGATATCGGGGCAGTCATACGGAAAAAGTCATCTGAACGCGACTCGATCAGGAAGGCTGCAGAATGGCTGCAGCAGCTCTCCCGGTTTAAGGCGGAGATCGAAGCCCTTGCAGAGGAGAGGCGATTGCTCGAGGTGAAAAGGTCGGATGCTGCACCCGATCTTGCCCTTCTTGCCCGGGCAAAGAAGTGCCAGCCGTTCGAAGAGACCTATCGGGATCTCACCTCTTCAAGAAAACTCTCTGAGACCTATGATACTGAGATTGTTGCAGCGAGGGAACAATTGGATGGTACCCAGGTTTCCTATACTGCATCGCGGAAGGCGTACGAGAGCGCACGGCAACGGTATGAATCGCTGAAGGCTGCTGCCGAAGAGGAGAAACAGGTTTTCATCCGGGTCCGGAATCTCGATACCCGGATTCATGAGATAAAAGAGCAGATTGCCGAGAAGAAGATCGAGCTGAAGAAGGGCGAGGCCAGCCTCCAGCAGTGCACACGGAATGTCACCAGGGAGACCGAACGGGCCAAGGAGAAGAAAGCCGAGCTTGCCAGGGCCATCACCTACCTTGAGGAGCATCCAAAAGATTCCCTCCTGCGGGAGATCATATCGGGTCTTGGTGAGAAAATGCGGCACTATGAACAGCTGAACCGGCGTCTTCTGTCGAACAGGGACCAGCTGGCATCACAGACTGCCGAAGTGGACCGGCTCAAAAAAGCCCATGAAACCCAGAGAACACTCCTGGAGGAGAAAAATCGGGAGTTTCAGGAGGCAACTGCGGCAGTACGGATGATTGAGGAGACTGCCGATCAACTGCTGGATTTCCGCAAGCCCGGATTCTGGCAGGCTTGTGTGGCATCCCTGAAAGAACGACGGATAACACTAGAGGCCGAGCTGAAGATCCATGATGCTATCGAGCAGATCGGGATGAAGATCCGGGAACGTGAGGACCACCAGGACGAGCTAAAGGAGGAGATCGCAAAGAAACGGGAGATCCTGTCAGGCCTGAAGCGTGAACAGGATCTGAAAGAAGAGATCCGTGCCCGGATCGAGACCAACCTCGCGCTCCTCCACCGCATCCAAAGCCTTGAAGAGGCTCGAAGTCACCTCGTGGAGGGCGACCCCTGCCCGTTGTGCGGCTCTCCTGATCATCCTTATGCCCGGGAGACCATCCCTCATCCTCGAGGTGTTGAATCTGAATGGGCAGCGATCAAAGAGGAGTTGAGACTACTCTCCGACCAGGTACGACAAACGGAACTCTCTCTCTCTCAATCAGAGACAACCCTCTCATCTGATAGAAGAGCGGTAACGGAACAAAGGGATCGGATCCGTGAACTGCTTGATGAATCAGCATTCGGATTCGAGGATATCGGATCTGTCACGAACTCCAGCTTCCTTAAAAAGTCCCTCTCCCATGCCCTCACGCTCTGTGAGGTCCATTCTGCATGGTGTTCCGAAATCGTTGCATCGTATGAAGGCATAGTGCCGCGGTTGAAGGACGCCTCCGATGCCGCGACCCGGATAAAAGAAAGTCTCTCCAGTCATCAGACTTCGTTGGGGAACCTTGACGTATCGTTGAAAATTCGCTCAAACACCCTGTATGAGCTGGAGCAGCAGGTTGCATCGGATGCAGAGGAACTGGCACGATTATATCAGGAAGTTGCCGCGCAACTTGATGGATTTGGAATGACGTTTACGGAGGGAACGTCGATCACCGGGATCCTGGAATCCCTGGAGAAGAGGAAGCGGGAGTTCGAGAAGAGGGCGATCCGGAAAACGGACATTGAAAAGGAGATTGACCTCATTGCGGGCAGCATACTCAACCACCAGAAGCAGATGGAGGATACCAGAGTGGCCGTTGCGTCGCAGTTGCAGGGTATCAGCGAGAAAGAGGGGGTGTTCGTCGCATTAGACCACGAGAGGAAGGAATTATTTGGCACCAAGGATCCCGACCGCGAAGAGAAACGATCGGCTGCGGAACTCCGTTCTGCCGAGGAACAATTCAGGGAGGCTTCCAGTGCGTCCAAAGAGTATGAAATCCGCATTACAACGTTACAGGAGCAGATCGAGAAGAAGAGCGGCACTCTGGAGCAGATCCTGATCACGGTCCGGGATCATACCTCCTCTTTTCTCGCTGGCATACAGAAGACAGGATTCTCGGGAGAGGAGGAGTTCATCGCATCACGGATGCCCCGTGACCGGTTTGAGGTGCTCGAGAAGAGGGAGACTGACCTGATCTTCGAGGAACGGGATCTCTCATCACGGATAAAGGAAAAAACGACTGCCCTCTCTTATGAGCGATCCCGGAACCTGACCGATAAGTCCCCTGATACTCTGGAAGAGGCGATCTCTTCTCTCGAATCGGATATTACCGGTCTTCACCAGGAACAGGGGAGTATCCGCCAGAAGTTGACCGATCATGAGGCACGGGTTGCCCACCAGAACGAGCTGGTTCAGGCTCTCCAGATGCAGGAGGCCGAATGCCTCCGCTGGGAGAAGCTGCACGATCTGATCGGATCATCGGATGGGAAAAAATTCAGGGTCTTTGCCCAGGGTCTCACCTTTGACCGCCTCATCGCCCATGCGAACCGGCACCTCCGGAAAATGAGCGACCGGTATCTCCTCATCCGGAGCGGGAGATCCTCCCTTGAGCTCGATATCGTGGACAATTACCAGGCAGGGGAGATCCGCTCCACGAAGAACCTATCCGGAGGGGAGAGTTTCATTGTCAGCCTCTCCCTGGCCCTCGGACTCTCTGGCATGGCAAGCCGGAATGTCCGGATCGATTCGTTGTTCCTCGATGAAGGATTCGGGACCCTGGACAGTGAGACCCTCGAGGTAGCCCTCGAGACCCTCTCCACCCTGCAGCAGGAGGGGAAGATCATCGGGATCATCTCCCATGTCCCTGCGCTCAAGGAACGGATACCGACAAAGATCGTGGTCGAGAAGATGACGGGCGGGAGGAGCCGGCTCAAAGCCCCGGGGTGCAGGGCTCATGGCACTTCGTAATCAATCGAATAAGGGTTTTTTCGACCAATCGGCTGGTTCTATCGAAAGGAATCGTTCAAGTCTCCAACCGCGTAATATGGTATTATCCAATGACAGCCCGCAGTTCGGTCATCCAGGGTCTTTTTGGGGATCATCTTGAAGAGTTCATTAGTGACTTCCAGGCCGGGAGTGAACGCGATCCCTTCTCTACCTGGCTTATCCTTCCTACCGAACGGCTCGTGCAGCGTGTCAGGGATGAACTCTCCCTAAAAAATGTTCCCTTCATCCCTTCCCGGATCTGCACCCTGAAAGGGTTCTGCAGGAGTTATTTTGCGGAGAACAGGAGAACGACGCGTGAACTGACGAAGGCAGAGTCACGCCTGCTCCTCTCATTGATCGTCTCTGAGAACCGGGATGTGCTCCCGTTGTTCTTTGTCCGGGAACGTCCCCTCCCCGGAACGATCGAGGATCTCCAAACCTTCATGAATGTTATCACCACGAGAAAGGTTGCCTTCCCGGAATGCCTCGGGGATCTGCAGGGTGAGAAGAGTGACCAGATTGCCAGGATCATTTCTGCTTACCGGAACCGGATGAAGGAGCATGATCTCGTCGATACTGATACAATCCTCGAATGGACGATCCATCACCTGGAAAATGGAGGTGCAAAGCCTCCCCGCCATCTGTTTGTGTACGGACTTTTCGGGCCTCTTCCTCTTGAGGAGGATCTCCTCTCCCTGCTCCGGGAGCGATCAGAATCGTTCACCTGTTTCATCCCGTCAGGTGCCGATCCTGCCATTTTTGCCCGATCTCCTGGCTGGACGGGAATGGGTGTAACCGGGTCACTCGTTTCGCCCCTCCCCTCCACTCCGTCATTACTAACCGGGATATTCTCATCGCCTGAACCGATCGGAATCGGTGAGTCTATCAGGTTGGATACCTTTCCCTCGCACTATGCTGAACTCCAGGCGATTGCAAAAGAGATCTGCCGCCTCAACGACCACGGTGTTCCCCTCTCGGATATCTCGGTTGCGTTCCCGGAATTGCAGGATGAAATCGGCAGTATCACAGAGGTATTTTCTGATTTTGGGATTCCCTGGAAGTCCGGAGTTACCCCCAAGTTGTCAAGATTCCCGCTCATCCGGTTCCTTGTGGGGATCATCGGGCTTGTCGTCAACCGGTATTCCCGCGAGGAGGTCATCTCGTTCCTGAACAGCCCGTACCTGCATGCTCCCTCCCGGGAGGGATTTCTCCTGCTGGATCCATCAGAGGTTGATCTTGTCTCACGCCATGCCTGTGTTGAATCAGGGAGGAATGAATGGCAGGATCGTCTGGAATATCTCGTTTCATCGATCGCAAACGGAAACGAACGGCGATACCATGGAATCAGCCAGGATTCAGCAGACCGGGTCAGGGAGGGGATCATTCAGCTCTTTGATGCGCTGCAGGGTCTTGAGGGCAGGAGAAGCATGCAGGAGTTCGTGCGTGAATTCAGGGGCTTTCTCGATCGGTATCACCTGCCGAATCTCTCTCTCGCACCCGATGACGAGGAACGGATCAGGGATGAACGCATTATCGGTATTTTCCATGAACGGCTGGAATCCCTGCGGTACAACCCATTCCTCACGGAAGACAGGAAGGTTACGACTGATGAATTTCTCCGCATGGTTACTATCCTTATCGATGAGCCGTCAGGGGATTCTGGCCTGGAAGGGGAAGGGGTGTCGGTTATCGGGATCCGCGAGGCAATTCATCTGCATCTGCCGGTATTGTTCATCTGCGGGTTGGTCGAGGGGGTGGTCCCCCGTCTGACCACCCGGCTCCCCTTCACCAATTCGCTTGAGAACGCACGGATGGGGACCCGGTCGCTTGCGGAAATCCTCCTTGAACAGGAGTATTACTTTATCGCGGCGCTCCTCTCTTCACAGCGTGTCTATCTGAGTGCACCCCTCGCTGAAGGCTCCACCCCCCTCCTCACCTCTGCATTCTTCGAACGCGTACGGATGGTATGCCATCCGAAGGGGTGGAGCAGTACTGGCCAGGATGCGGAGTGCTGTTCACGCAGTCTTGCGGCAGTCACTGCCGGAGAAAGGATTGCAGAAGGGCTGGTATGCCAGGCTATTGATCGTCTGGATCCACTGCAGAGTATCGATGACCTGGTAGCGCGTATCAATACCGAGCGCTACTACCGGAAGGGAACCTGTGACTCCATCTACGAGGGAATGCTGTCCGCTGACGAAACCATCGCTGCTGCTCTCGGGGAGCGGTTCAGCCCCGAGGGGGTATATTCCGCAACGAGCCTCGAGACCTATGCGCAGTGTCCCTTCAGGTTTTTCATCGGGAATGTCCTCCGGCTGGAAGATCTCCCTGATGGTGAGCAGAACCTCTCTCCGGCGGACCGGGGAAGTGCAGTCCATGACATCCTCTCGACATTTTATCGCCGATGGCTTGCAGCGGGACAGGGGCACATCACCCCCGCTTCGATAGAAGCAGCAACCAGTCTCATGCAGGAGATTGCCCGGGAAGAGCTTGACCGTCACCATTTCGAGAGTCCCCTCTGGGAGGCAACCTGTCTGCAGATGAAGGGCTCTCCCCATGCCGGCCCCGGATACCTTGAGAAGTTCCTCGCCAAGGAAGCGGAAGCAGCCGATTCCCCGCTGGCTCCCTGCCATTTTGAATTCTCTTTTGGGATGAACCCCTCTGGAACCGATGACCCGGCCTCGGTGGAAGAAGCAGTTGCCCTCACCAGTTCCGACGGGCGTGAACAGCTCCGGATACGGGGTCGGATCGATAGGATCGATATCTCCCCTGAAGGATTCTTCCTTATCTATGACTACAAGACCGGACGCGGGCATCCAAAAATCAAGGATATCGAGGAAGGGAAAGCCCTCCAGCTCCCCCTCTACCTGCTTGCCTTCGAAGCGCTTTCGGAAAAACGCGGGGTAGCCGCAGGATACTACCATATCCGGAAGGAAGTCCGGCGCGATCTGCTCCTCTGCGATGAACAGGCACGGTGCCTTGTCGCATCCCGGACAAAGATGACACCGGATGTCGCCGCCCTGATCACCCGTTCCTGCGATTTTGCCATCGGCTATATACGCAGGATCAGGGAGGGGGCGTTTCCCCTCCCTGCCGAGGAGCACTGCCCAAACTCCCACTGCGAGTTCAGGCGCATATGCCGGTTCGATCCCTACAGGGTCTCTGATTCCGGGGAGGTGACCTGATGGCCGCAACAAGACGGCAGATCGAGGCGATCTCCACCCATGACAGGAGTCTTGTGGTCACTGCGGGGGCGGGTACCGGAAAGACCTATGTCCTCGTGCAGAAATACCTCGACCTTCTCGAGACTCGGGGAGTGACGGTCCCCGAGATCCTTGCCCTCACGTTCACAGAAAAGGCTGCTGCCGAGATGAAAGAACGGATACGGAGAGCACTATCAGGAAAAAAAGGAGAACGATGGGAGCGGGCGGCGGTGGACTTCCTGGTCGCCCCTGTCCAGACCTTCCACTCCTTCTGCGCCCAGGTCCTTCGCGAATTTCCCATTGAATCCGGCCTCGAACCGGGATTCGTGGTGCTTGACGAGAGGCAGGTCTCCCGCATCCATGGAAAGGCATTCGAGGACCTTGTCCATGTACCCTCCCCGCCGCCGGTCCATGATGCAGTTGTGCGAATTCTCTCAGTATTCGAACCATCAACAGTCCGTGCGATGCTCGCGGAGATGTATGGCAAGAGGCTGTCATACCGACAGTTCTTTGAGGCACTCGGGTGGGACAGCGACCAGGTGATACGGACCTGGACCAGGGAAGTCAACACGGTCCGTGAAAACGGGATCAGGGATTTACGGAACGACCGTTCGTTCAATGCTGCACTCACCACTCTTTTCTCTCTCGCTGACCGGTATGAGGGTGCTGATGACAAGGCTGTCTGCTTTCTCTGCGGGATCCGGCCGCTCCTCGAGGCAATCTCAGGGGATTCCGGCATTGAGGCGTTCTGTTCTGCCGCCACCGATCTCCTCGTAAAGCGCCCGGGGAATGTCGGGAGCAGGAAGGTATGGAAGGGAAACGACCTCTCACTGTTCAAATCTGCCTATAAAGAACTGAATGATATCCTGAAGAGGAAGAGCAGTCTCTTCCGGATGATGGTTGAACCTGATGATCCGCTTGTCACTGGTGCGATTGACCTTCTGGGAGATCTCTCGCTCGTCTATCTCCGCTACACGGAACTGGTTGAGCGGGAAAAGGCGGTCCTTGGGGGACTTGATTTCGAGGACCTGATCCTGCACGCCCGGCAGTTGTTCCTGACCAATGAAGATCTCGTTGCCACCCATTTCCTGCCACGGTTCCGGTATATCCTCATCGACGAGTTCCAGGACACCGATCCCTCGCAGTTTGACATCATCCTCGCGATCGTCGGCATACCCGGTCCATCCACGGACTGCCTCTTCATTGTCGGCGATCCCAAGCAGTCGATCTATCTCTTCCGGGATGCCGATGTCACCCGTTTTAAGGCGGTCCGGGAGATCATTCTCAATCGGTGCCAGGGCCGTGAGGTGCACCTTGATACGAGTTTCCGGAGCACAAAAGAGGTGATAGGGTGTGCAAACTACCTCTTCTCCCGGCTCTTTGCTTCAGCAGAGAAACCGTGGGAGTTCGGGTACGAGCCGATCCTTGTATCGGAAGCCCGGGCAGGGGATGCAGGATCAGTCGAACTGCTGCTCCCCCCATCGGGAGAGGATTCTGCTGCAACGAAGTGGATCGAGGCTGATATGGTGGCACGGAGGATCCAGAGCCTTGTCCAGGGATGTCCTGTGCAGGTGTATGAGGAAGCAGAGGACCGGTCGTTTATTTCGAGGCCTGCCCGGTACGGCGATATTGCAATCCTCCTTGAACAGAGGACGAACCTTTCCTCGTATCTTGCTGCCCTCGCCAGATACGGTATTCCTTTCTACGTGCACGGGGGGACGGGATTCTATTCACGGCAGGAGGTGTATGACCTGTACAATCTCCTCCGGTTCCTCCACTTCAGGCATGATGATATCAGCCTTGCCGGAACACTCCGGTCCCCGTATTGCGGCCTTCCGGATACCGATTTGTTCCTGATTAGCCGAGAAAAAGGCCGGACCTTCTGGGAGAAGCTCCAGAACTACGGTGAAACGACCGGGTCAGAGGATGCGGTTCGTGCCTGCCGGCTCCTCTCCCACTGGAGGGCAGATGCGGGACGGACTGGCATCGTCCCTCTCATCAGGCGGATCCTTTCTGAATCCGGGATATACACAGTGTATGCAGCACTTCCGGAGGGAAAACAGGTCCTGGCCAACCTTGAGAAGATCATCGCCATGGCGAGGGTTCGGGAGAGTGCCGGATCCTACGGACTTGCCGACTTTATCAAGGACCTCAGGACCGCCATGGATGAGGAGGAGCGGGAGGGTGAAGCCCCGCTGGATGCCCTTGCCGAGAACTCGGTGAACGTCATGACGGTCCATGCCGCCAAGGGGCTTGAATTTCCGATCGTGGTGGTTCCCGACATGGGGATGCAGTTCCGGGAGACGTTCCCGCCGATCATGATCGGGGATAACCCGCTCCTCGTTGGGATAATGGTCCCTGATCCAGAGGAAGAGTTCGAGCCTACGAAGACTCCGATGCTTCTTGCCCTCCGGGAGCTGCGGCGCCAGAAGGAGCGTGCCGAGAAGAAACGGCTCCTCTACGTTGCCCTTACCCGTGCAAGGGACCACCTGATCATGAGCGGGACAGCCCCGACACACCCTGACCTTTCGCTATCGCTGGCGACCTCCCGGATCGAATGGCTCTTTTCGGCCTTCGGAATCACGGATGGTGCCATCGCTGCCGGAGGCATGGATCTGGGGAGCGACGACCTGACCGTCCACCTTACCATAACGAGCGATCCGACGGCCATCCAAGCAGAGACGGAACAAATCAGGCCGGAGTTGATCACTGTCCCGGAGGAGTGTGCCGGAAAGAGCGGGACCTGGTCCCCTATGGTTTTCACACAAGGTCCGGAACAGATTCGAGTAGTATCGGTGACCGAGCTTGAGAAAGAGGCCTCAGCACAAGTCGTATCAGGCAAAGCACCGATTGAATCACGATATCTAAAAAGGATTGACGGTGCAACGAAAGGGACCATCATCCACGAGGTATTCCGTGGCCGTGATGCCAGGGTGGTGTGCCTGGAATACGGGGTGAGTGATCCTGAAGCAATCCGACAGTGCGAGGAGATTGTCGCCAGGTTCCGTGGATCGGAGCTCATGCAGAGGATGAAGAGGGAATTTTGTGAGCTGCCTTTTGTTATCACCTATAATGGCCAGCGGGTGACGGGAAAGATTGATCGGTTGTGCGAGCTGGAAGATGGCAACTGGGTTGTGATCGATTACAAATCGGAGCCAGTGTCTCAGTCTGATTATTCATTGAGAGCGAAGGAATATTTGGACTCAATGAGAGCGTATGTCGAAGCGGGCAGGCAATTGCTTGGTGGGAAAGTGGTTGAAGGATGGTTGTATTTTACAGAGGCGGGGGAGTTTTGGAGGATGGATAATCAATTTGGGTAATTCATATGAACCTTTAAAATTACTCCACTATCCCCCACTTTTAATGTATCAAAACTTTCGTGTTTTGGATACTCCAGATCCTCAAGCCTGATGCATCCCTGCCCTTTGCCGATATCCTATTCGTCGATCCCTGCAAAACAAGAGAGAAGGTGTGCGAAGCATGGATCTCGGAACGTTCTTCCAGGATGAGGGAATCAATGTATTTGCAGAGGTCGGCATTGCTGATCTCACTGAAGCGGACCGGGAAGCAGTTATCCTGTTCTTCCCCCCAGCCCGGTCAGTAATCGTATTCGGAAAGGAGGTTCCGATCCCGGTATACAGGATGCAACCTGAAGAGAAGACAAAGGAGATGCTCCGTATTGCAGAGGGGCTGGATGATGCAGCGGTCCGGCTTGCCGGACTTCTTCATGATGAGCAGATTCCCGCACAGTCGGTTCCGCTGTACCTCCCCGTCACGATCAATGACGGGAGGGTGCAGGGCGTCGTCCCTCTGAAGCGGGTTGCAGAGGCAGGGGGGCTTGGGGCGGCAGGGACCAATACCGTCCTTTTCACTCCCCGGTTTGGCCCCAGGTTGTTGTTGAGTGGGGTCGTCTCCGGTCGGCAGGTCATGGACTCCCTCATGAAGGAACCGGATGGCGAAGAAGGGGCCCCCTGGGCCTGCACCCAGTGCGGGCGCTGTATCAGGGCATGCCCAACAGGAGCTCTCGGACCGGAGGGGGTGGATGCATTCCGGTGCAGGACCGTGAGTGCATGGGTGCCGCCCCTGCTTGTCCCGGCAGTGATCCGGCTGCTCGGCTGGCAAGGGCTGCAAAAAACAATTGCGCCGCTGGCGCCCTGGATTGCTAAAAAGGCAACGATACGGTGTAGCATCTGTGTTACAGAATGTCCGAAATTTTCAGGGAGTGGGAAGGAAGGCTGAATCAGGGCATGCACATGGGCTGCGTTCTACAGTGAGGGAGACACTTGTGAAAGAGCCGGTTTCCCCTGATTCGAACAAACGTGCCGGATAAGAAAATCTTTACCAGCCTTCGCATTGGTTTGGATGAAGGCGGGGAAGGCAGGGGATTTCCGAAATCTCTCTGAAGAGAAATTCCCTTGAGAATGAATATCTATCACAAAAGGCTATTGGATAGTGAGAGTATAATTTTGGACAATCTCATGAACTCCAAGGTAGAAAAAGGACCCGGAAAGAAGCAAAATTCCAGGGATATTTCGATTCAGGAGGATAACCCCCCCTATCATACCAGGGGTGTGAGTGAATCCTCTTTGCGGGCATCAGAAAGCGATCGGAATATAAAGCAGATGCTTGCAGACATTGTGAGCCGGCTGGAACGCATCGAAGAGAAAATTGATCAGAATGTATATCCCACGGAATCTGCTATCAAACCGGAATTTGTCGGGCAAGTGAAGAAAGCCAGGACTGAAATCAAAAAGGGTAAAGGCAAATCCTACGATACGATTGACGATTTTTTTAAGGAAATTGATGCATGAGTTACCGGGTTATTATCCATCCGGACCTCTTCTCAACTTGCAGGAAAATCCGTGCCAAGGACCCTGCCCGGTATGATCAGGTAAAAAAGAAGATCCGATTACTCGTGGAACATCCGGAGATGGGAAAGCCCCTGCATGCTCCCCTCAAAGGATTATGGCGGGTTCACATCGGGCATTTCGTATTGGTATACGAGATCGATACAAGGAAAAAATCGATTGTTCTGTTGAGATTTGTTCATCATGATGAAGCGTATGAATAACAAGGGAACATTGTGAATGACGCTCCTCCTCTCATTCTCTTCACTACCCGCGCAAGAACACCCCCCTGCCAATAGAATCAATGGTTTGCTGTATTCAAAATCCTCTCAATGGTATTCCATCTCCTCGTAGTATTCCATTTCCCGAATTCTTTATCCAGGACCTGCATCAGGTCAGGAGTGTTTGCCTTTGACAGATCAACAATGCTGCAAACAGCCCCGTCGAAAATCCCAAAAATCGTATAACCTTTTCCATTCGCCGCAAATGTTCGTTTCGTCTCCGGCGTTCCCTGTAGAAACGCTCCATAGAATTTTTGTTTGGATGCGGGGTGAAACCTTCAAACGGGTGTAACGAAGCGAGGTGTCGAATAGCCTCAACTGACCGGATAATGACCGTGCTCCCAAAGCCAATTATCCCGGGAAGCACTTTTTCTATATCGTGCTCCAGTAGTTTACTATCGTTAGGATCGGTTTCAGAGCGTACATTCCCGCTGGCAAGTACCGTTTTAACGTTCTCAAAACCGAGATCTTCGAAGATTTTATGTAAAACCTCCATCCTGACCGTTTGATTCCCTCTGCTGTTAATGCCTCGCAGAAAGGCGATATATCTTATCATGATTCTCCCGCGATCACCGCAGGTATTCCCAAAAACTTTCCGTAACGGGCTACCTCCAACTCCACTGCTTCCTGCTCATCTTTGTCCAGTGCATGGAAAGGATTCAGCCTGATCTCCACTGAATCTTTCTTCATTGCTCTCTTCCACGTCCCTGAAACCCTCCCGTTCAGGAGAATGACGGCAGTCAGCGCATTGCCCCTACCTATCATCCGCTCGATATCACGGGCATCGCTGATATCGCTCCTGTCACGATAGGCGATCGTGTATTCGTCATAGATTGACAGCAAAAGTGCACGGGGTGTATCGGGAACTGGAGTCTCCATGTGAGGGGGGAACCAGTACGTCTTTTTATCATATGTTACCTGATGCAGCCCTGATTTGATCATATCAAGGGCAGATCTCGCATCTTTCGAGCCGAGTCCCGACCACCAGGAGAAGTCCCCGAGCTGGGCCGGGCCGTGGCTGGTAAAGTATCGGTGTGCAAGTTCGGCAAGGGATTGATCTCTCGTGAGTTGTCTTGATTCCCTGATCCGTTCATCGGCAAGGGCATAGGTATGCTGCCTCCCCCGCATCGGCCCGCTGCAGATCAATCCCTCGAGCTCTGCCTGCATGATGATGTGGGCAAGGCGCTGGACATCGGTCATGATCCCGATGTCTGCCAGAGTACCCTTCAGGTCCTGCCTCGTGAGAGAATGGTGACCTTCGAGGGCTTTTTCGATCGCAGCATTGCTCTTCGAAAATAACGTGGTATCAAGCCCCAGCTTCCGGTTGGACGCTGCCACCATCGATTTCACCCTGGGAGCTGTCAGGGCGATCATCCACCTGAGGTCCTCAGGCAGGATGAAATGCCACGTGGGACGTAACACATGGACGCGGAGAATCTTTCCATCGTTGTACGCATCCTCGATTGTCGAAGCAGTTGCATCCCTGATTCTAAGCCCAAGCGACCATATCGCAGCGGAGAAATCCTGGGCCTGGGCCGCTCCGGAGTGGGCCACAGCCTCAGCCACGGTCGTGAATGGGGGGTGGCTGAGGCCAGAATGGGAGAGGCGGAGACGTCGGATCTCTTCCGGGGTCATCACAGGAGAGTGGTATCCGCGCCAGGACTCATCATTCTTCCGTCTCTCACCGGGCATACCCGAGAAGCATATCTCCTGTTCATAGTACCCGGCCGTGGAGGTTCTGTAACCTTCGTCCCGTCCCTGGAGAGAGTTCGCTGTTTCCTGACCTGATCAAGTCCCCCCCTGAACCGGGGCATCCTACGATGCGTTGGGATCCTCCTGGAGCATCCCAAAGAGGTTCCCCTCGGTATCCCGGCATTGAGCCCACCAGCCGATGCCGGGTATTCCCATACGGGGGAGGATGATGCTTCCCCCGGCTTTTCTGACAAGGTCGACCGATCGGTCGAGATCGGGAACCCCGATGGTACAGGTATATGCATTGACCGCCTGGTTCTCAACCGGGGCAGGACCCCGCCGGAAGACGAGGCCTCCGTTGATCCCGGGATCGGTATCCGGTCCGGTGATGACAAACCAGTACCGGTTCTCATCCTTCATCTCGATCCCGGGCATCACCCATTCGCGGATCTCCCAGCCAAACGCATCGCGGTAAAACTGTGCCGCCCGCCCGGGGTCATCAGCCTGGATCTCGAAATGAATAATCCTGTTCATTGCCTCCACAAGCTCTCCTCTATCGATAGCCTCTCCAGCTGATTCCCTGAAAGACCGGTGACCTGATCTCCGGATACCCGTCTCATCACTCCCTCCATTTCTTCTCGACGAGTTCGGCAAGGCGATCGATGGTCTCCATCCAGCCCTCTGCCATCGCCGATTTCAGCATTTCGTCCTCAACGTCTTCCGGAGTCTCGATAACGGATTTGTCGACCATCTTCGTCTTCCCGTCTGCCTCTTCGAAGGTGATGACCTCGAGCTGGACATGGCCGGGCATCCCCTCAAACTCGAGGGTCTGGACGATCCGTCGCGGGGAGACTTCGTGATACACCCCATGGAAGGCATACTCGTTGCCATCGGCGTCCCGCTGGATGAACCTCCAGCTCCCTCCGCTCCTCGCATCCATATCATCAACGGTGGTCGTCAGATTTCCCGGGCCCCACCAGAGCGGGATCCTGGCAGGATCGGTCACTGCCGAGAAGAGGCGTTCAGGAGGGGCATCAAAAATTCTTGTGAGGGAGGCCGGTTTTCCAGGCTCTATCACGAGGATATTCTTTTCCCTGTGCTGTTTCTCGTCATGGAGTAGTGTTTCGAGCTTGTCAAGTGATTCGTTCCACCCCGCTTTTGCCTGTTCGCTCATCTCTCCAGGAGGCATCCCTTCATGTACGAGCGTGAACTTGGTTTTACCGTTCTTCTTCTCGAATGTCAGGGTCACGAGCAGCTCCATGGGCCACTCCCCGGTCATCCCGTAGTACGATGCCGGAACGATCTCTCCTTTCTCATCTGAAAAGCTGTCGGTGGTGACGATCCTTTTTTCCGGGACAATCTCCCGATAGATTCCGGTACTCCAGAATTCCTGCCCATCAGGGGATCGCATGCAGAAGAGGGATTTTCCCCCTACCCTGAAATCGATCATGATGAACGGAGCCGTGAAGTCCTTTGGCCCCCACCAGCGTTTTACATACCCTGGGTCGGTCCATGCCTTCCATACGAGGTCAACCGGGGCATCAAAGACGCGGGTGATTGAGAGGCTGGCACTCTTTCTTTTTGTCATTGTTTTCTGCATGGAATTCCTCCATTCGTTCCCGCGGTCTTGTTATTCACCGTTATTAAAAAATTAACCGGGAGTTTC
>Ga0302253_1000386_pt1 | contig 37850 bp, 28 predicted proteins | sample AAG_RA_Trp_MG_FD_193537 | JGI IMG/M metagenome (GOLD analysis project Ga0302253, IMG submission 193537) | Enriched activated sludge microbial communities from anaerobic digester in WTTP, New Holstein, Wisconsin, United States - AAG_RA_Trp | ecosystem: Engineered > Bioreactor > Anaerobic >...
ACAGTGGGTTGAAGGAGAGTGGGTTTAAGGGAGGTACGACGTCGAGGTTATCGGATAAGGTATATTTCTGGAATGGGGCGACGCAGAGGTATGATCAGGCTGTATTTTATTATACGGGAACGGTTACGCCTTCTAATCCGAGTCGATGGAGGTATTTGGATCAGACGGCATGTAATCGTAAATTAAAACCTGGCGAGTCGGTATTGGTAATGACGTTATCGAATACGACATTGAGTACCTGGCAGGCGCATAGGGTATATCCGAAATCGACGGAGGATTTGAATCCGTGATGAAATAATAAAGGGATAAAATAGAGATAAAAAAAGGGTGAGCAGTAATGCTCACCCTTTTTTTATTACAAAATAAATTGAAAATGATATTATAATTTAATATATTCAAATATATTTTTACATAACTTAATTTGGAATATTCAATATGATAGAGTTCTACACAAAGTTTCGATTATCAACATATGTATTTATCCATATAGCTGTTTGGATGTTTTTATTGCTGTTATTGGGTGGTTTTGGATTGTATTCAACAATATCCATAAAAAAACATTATGAATTTCTAATAAATTCATATGAAAAATATTACATACATGCTGAATCCATAAGAATAAACCTTATTGTATTATCAAATTTATTAGAAAAACATATAACAACAGATGATATAAATTTGAAGAATCGATATGAAAAGGAAATTGAAAAAGTCAGTAATAAAATAGATGAGGAATTTCAAATTTTACAAAAAAATATAAAGATTGAAGCCAAATATAATGACAAAATACAAAGATTGTTTCCTATGAGGAAAAGATTGCAAAACCAAATAATAGACCTCAGTTTAAAAAGCAGAGAGAAACAAGAAATAACAAAATTTATGGATAAAGAGCTAAATGTATTTAAACAATTAGATGAAATTGTTGTTATGTTGCTCAAAGAATCTGATGATGAATACGAGGTTAAATATAGATTGATAAAATCAAGATATGTAAAAATGTTGATAGTCTTTATAATTGTTTTCATGATAATGATCTATATAAATTTATCAGGTACATTTTCAATTTATAAAGGGATACTTGATCCAATAAAAAATATTGTGGCTATTGCTCAGGAGGTTAAAACAGGAAATTATAAAAGTAGAGTACCTTCGTTTGATGCTAAACAAAATATAAAAGAGATTACCCGGTTAGCTGAAATAATGAATTTGATGTTAAATGAAATAGAAAAAGATGAACAAAAATTGCAGGAAATAATAAAAGATTTAAGTAAAACCAATGAAAAATTAAAACTTAGAAATACTGAAATGGAAGAATTTGTACGTATTATCACTCATGATTTGAAAGCGCCATTGACAACAATAGAAATGTTTTCTGAAGTATTGGAAAGAGATGTGGTTAAAAATCCTAAAAGGGCATTAAATGAAATAGAACGCATGAGATTAAGCGCAAAAAAGTTGAGAAATCTAATTGATGATTTATCTGAATTTTCATTAGTTGGAATTGTAAAAGAGAAAAAAGGGAGTATGGATACACGAAAAATTATACTTGAAGTTCTTGAATTTTTTGGTTTTGTAAATATAAATGAAGAAAATATAAAATTTGAGATCTTTTATTCTGAAAAAGATAAAGCAAAGGTATATTTACAAAATGAGATTCCCAAAATATATGGTGATAAATCAAGACTTTCACAGATATTTTTAAATATTATCGGTAACGCACTGAAATACAGGGGGATAGATTGTCCGGAAATTTATATTGAAGCATGCACTGAAGATGATTTTATCCATATATCTATACGCGATAATGGAATGGGGATATCACCGGAATTTCAGGATAAAATATTTGATATATGTTTCCGATTGGTTTCATATGATAAAGTTGAGGGAACTGGTGTTGGATTATCAATTGTAAAAAGAATAATAAATAAGTATTCCGGAAAAATTTGGGTTGAATCTGATGGTGAAGGTAAAGGTTCAACATTTCATATTGTTCTTCCAACCAATGAAAAACCAGATATGTGCTGATTTATTGAATATATCGATTGACAACAATAGTGCATAATATATAATCAGATAATGGTTTGTAAAAATTGAAATTATATATTTTATTTAAAGATATTCATTTTTAGTGAAAGATATATGATTATGATCAATATAAATAAGATATGTTATTATATAGTAATCTTATTCACTTTATTAGTATATCCTGTCAAGAATTCAATATATTCCATAACTGACAAAAGTAAAAGCGCTATCGTATATGTACACGGTGAGGTTGATTATGCCTTATCGAGTTTTGTTAAGAGGGCGATAGAAGAATGTAAAGAGAAAAAAATAAATACAATTATTTTCGATATCAATACATTTGGAGGTAGAGTTGATTCGGCATTGGAAATTTCTGATAGTATAGTCAATCTCGAAAAAATACATACAATATCGTATATATCGGTAAAAGCCATTTCCGCGGGCGCTTTAATTGCTTTGTCCTCAAATGAAATAATCATGAAAGAAAATACAACTATCGGCGATGTGGCTCCAATAACGGTAACGAATGAAGGGCCGAAAATGCTCGGTGAGAAATTTCAGTCTCCATTAAGGGCAGAATTTCGAAAACTCGCACAAAAAAATGGTATTCCCGAAATACTTGCTGAATCAATGGTGAGTTCGGATATCGAGGTATTAAAGGTGATACATCGTAATGGTAGTATTAAATATATATCTCGTGTTGAATACAATGAACTTACAAATGATGAAAAAAAAGCTGTTTATAAGATAGAGACAATAGTTAGAAAAGGAGAACTTTTAACGGTTCATGATAAAGAAGCATTTGATTTGGGATTTGCCTCAAAAATAGTCAAAAATGAGGATGAGTTGTATAATTATCTAAAAATTGATAAAAATAATATATTGCGAATAAGTTTATCATGGTCTGAAAATGTTGTTCGGTTTTTGGATAAAATTGCTCCGGTATTGTTTGTTATAGGGCTTCTTGCTCTTTATATGGAGTTTAAAGTCCCCGGATTTGGACTTCCGGGTATAATTGGAATCATTTGTTTTGCACTATTATTCGGAAGCAAATTTATTGTTGGTCTTGCTCAGTATTATGAAATCCTTATTTTTATTATCGGCCTTATTTTAATAATTCTGGAAATATTTGTTATCCCGGGTTTTGGTATAACCGGTATAACCGGGATTATGCTTGTAATTATAAGTTTATATCTTGTATCTCAACCATTTGTGTTGCCGCGTTATCCATGGGAAGAACAATCGGCTAAGATCTGGGCAATAAATTTTGGTTTAGCTTTTCTTGTGTTTTTTGTCATTGCTTTTTTTCTGGCGTTTGTATTGCCAAAATCAGCGATCGCGCGAAGAATAAGCTTGAGTACAACTTTATCGGCTGAAACAGGATTTGTTTCTCAGAGCAAAACTTACAAAGATTTAATTGGAAAAGAAGGCATATCACAATCTATTTTAAGGCCAGCAGGAAAGGCGATGATTGAAGATATTTTATATGACGTGATTTCAGAAAGCGACTTTATAGAAAAGGATAGAAATTTAAAGGTCATGAAAGTTGAGGGGAATAAAATTATTGTTAAGGAAATAGTGAGCCAATAAATGAATTTGTTTGTATTTTTGATTGTTTCCGGTTTTATATTGTTTTTATTGGAAATCTTTGTACCTGGTGGTGTATTAGGCATAATAGGTTTTTTATTTTTATTAGGATCTGCGATAATAGCTTTTAGAATATTCGGTATTAAAACAGGAATATATTATTCATTCGGTATGCTATTATTGTTGACAATAATGGTAATAATAGTTACAAGCTTTACTAAATATATACCGTTCCGGGAAAAAATATTTCTTGCAGGTTCGCTGAAAGATAATCGTATAGAAAATCTTGATATTAAAGGATTGCTAAATAAAAAAGGAATCGCTTATACGGTGCTTCGTCCTGTAGGAAAAGTAAAAATTGAGGATAGATTATACGATGGCATTTCGGAATCCGGGTTTATAGAAAAAGGATCTCAAATATATATAATTAGTATAGATAATAACAATCTAATAGTTAGAAAAGTATAATAAAAGGGGGTTTTTATGGAATTTGCGTTAATCGGTATTTTGCTAGTATTCTGTTTAATTATATTTAGCATAATAATGCGGTATTTAAGTTTGTGGATTCAGGCATTGGCATCTGGAGTTCCAATAGGAATACCGACATTATTTATGATGCAGTTGAGAAAAGTCAGTCCGAAAACAATGGTTACCGCGCAGATTATGGCAACAAAAGCTGGTCTCAGCATACCGACAAATTCGCTTGAAGCGCATTATCTAGCCGGTGGTAATATTTATAATGTGGTGAAAGCTTTGATCGCGGCTGATAAAGCAAATATCACCCTCAGTTTTGAAAAAGCCGCCGCGATTGATCTTGCCGGCAGAGACGTTCTTGAAGCGGTAAAAACCAGTGTTAACCCAAAAGTTATTGATTGCCCAAAAGCCGGTGGTGTAAAAGATACCATCGATGCTGTAGCTAAAGATGGTATTCAGCTCAAAGCCAAAGCAAGAGTTACAGTAAGGACAAATATCGAAAGGTTGGTCGGTGGCGCTACAGAGGATACAATAATCGCTCGTGTCGGAGAAGGTATTGTCACTTCTATCGGATCTGCTTCAACCCATAAGGAAGTTCTTGAAAATCCGGATATAATATCGAAAAAAGTACTTCAAAGAGGCCTTGATACCGGAACCGCGTATGAAATTTTATCAATCGATATAGCCGATATAGATGTCGGTGAAAATATAGGAGCAAAACTTCAGGCGGAACAGGCACAGGCTGATATGCGAATCGCTCAGGCAAAAGCAGAGGAACGGCGAGCCATGGCGGTTGCCGCCGAACAAGAAAATGTCGCCAGTATTCAGGAGATGAGAGCTAAGGTTGTGGAAGCCGAAGCGAAAATTCCGCTTGCTATCGCGGAATCTCTATCCAAAGGGAATATTGGGTTCATGGATTATTATAATATGAAAAATATTATGGCTGATACTGAAATGCGCCAATCCATAGCAAAAGGCGAAATGCCACAGGAAAAGAAAAAGTAAGGTATATTTATGGATCAGGTAATAGGTATCATTGTTATTTTTGCAATAATTATGATTGGAAAAATTCTTGAGTATCTTCAGTCCCATACTCAACAGGAATATAAAAAGAAGACCGGGTATGGAGGTTATCAAAAAACAGAACCGGAAAGCTATTCGGAAGAACCGGAAACTGTGGTAAAGAAATCTGATTATGAAGAAGTAACTGATAAAGAACCGGCCGATGATATTATTGAGGAGATTCTCAGGCAAATAGGAATAAAGTTGCCTGAAGAAAAAAAACATACTCCGGATACTACATATGGAAAAGAAGGGTTGCCTCAATTTAGAAGTAATGCTGAAAGAAAGAGAAATGCTGCCGCAAAAGCCAGGCAGTTTGATTATATTGATGATAGAAGTTTAAAAAAACAACCGATTCATATTGTTGAAGAGAAAAAACAGGTTCCTGTGACTCATGAAGCAGAAACGGCAACATCTTTTTCGAAAAATATTCAGGATATAATCAAGGATAAAAATTCTGTTAGAAATGCGTTTGTGCTTAATGAAATTCTCCAGAAACCTATATCACAACGAAAATTCAGAAGGTGAAAAAAGAAATGTTGTCAAGAGTTTATTCTACATCTGTTTTGGGAATTGATGCTTATAAGGTTGAAATAGAAATAGATGTTGCGAGCGGATTACCAACGGTAATTGTGGTGGGATTGCCTGACGCGGCAGTTAAGGAGAGTAAAGAAAGAGTAAAATCGGCTATCCAGAATTGCGGTTATAAACATCCTATAAAAAGAATTACAATAAATCTTGCTCCCGCGGATACAAAAAAAGAGGGCTCGGGATTCGATTTACCGATAGCAATGGGTATTTTATCCGCCAGTGAGCAGATAGATCCTGAAAAAATACAGCAATATTATATATGCGGTGAACTGTCGTTGGATGGAACCGTGCGCCCGGTTAAAGGGATTCTTCCTATGGCGATATACGCACGCCAGAATGGGAAAAAAGGGATTATCGTTCCTGCGGAAAACGCTTCAGAAGCAACAGTAGCGGATGGGCTTAAAGTGTATCCTGTGGCGAATTTATCCGATGCGATAAAATTTATCAATGGCGAAACCAGCATAGATCCACATAAGATAGATTTTGACCAATTGTTTATGGAGTCTTCGGAGTATTCTGTTGATTTTTCTGAAGTGCGTGGACAGGAATCAGCCAAACGCGCTCTTGAAATAGCGGCTGCCGGAGGGCATAACGTAATAATGATCGGGCCTCCCGGTTCAGGAAAAACCATGCTTTCCAGAAGAATTCCGACTATATTGCCCATGATGACACTTGAAGAATCACTCCAGACAACGAAAATATACAGTATAATGGGTATGATTCCGCCAAACCAATCGCTAATCGCCACACGCCCTTTCAGAGCGCCTCATCATACCATTTCAGATTCGGGATTGATAGGCGGTGGAACATATCCGCGTCCGGGTGAAGTTTCTCTGTCACATAACGGCGTATTGTTTCTCGATGAACTTGCTGAATTTAACAGGCATGTTCTTGAAGTTATGCGCCAACCTCTTGAGGATGGAGACGTAACTATCTCTCGTGCATCAGGATCAGTGAGTTTCCCCGCACAGTTTATGCTTATTGCCGCAACAAATCCATGCCCGTGCGGGTTTGCGAATGACCCCAAAAAAGAATGCCGTTGTTCGTCGATACAAAAACAGAAGTACATGTCTAAAATATCCGGTCCGTTGCTGGATAGAATTGATATACATCTTGAAGTCGCTCCGGTAGATCATGTTAATCTGATCCGCAATAAAGAAGGTGAATCCTCAAAAGCGATTCGGGAAAGAGTAATAAAAGCCAGAGCGATCCAGCAAAAAAGATTTTTAAAAAGTAAAATATTTTCTAATGCGAGAATGACTTCTGCCGCGATCAAAAAATTCTGTGAACTCGATCACGAATGCCAGGCGATTTTGACTCAGGCAATGGATAAATTGTCTCTCAGCGCAAGGGCATATAACAGAATATTGAAACTCGCCAGAACCATATCCGACCTTGATTCATCAGAAAATATCAGAACACAGCATATTATGGAAGCGATACATTACAGGTCTCTTGACAGGCCTTATTTCAACTGATGTTTAAGAAAATATTTCTCGTCAGATTTGTTTCCGTTTTGTGATCGATTATTGGTTTCGGGTATCCTTTTATATCCATATCAAAGATATTGTGAATATTTTTTGCAGGAATATTTTTAAGTTCGGGTATCCATTTTTTTATATATATGCATTCAGGATCAAATTTTTTTTGTTGAAGCCATGGATTAAAAATTCTGAAATAAGGTTGAGCGTCACAACCGGTTGATGACGACCATTGCCAGTTTCCATTATTAACACAAGGGTCATAATCGACAAGCTTTTTCGCGAAATATTTTTCGCCCCATCGCCAGTCGATATGAAGGTCTTTGGTTAAAAAAGAAGCTGTGATCATGCGGATTCTGTTGTGCATAAAACCTGTTGAGTTAAGTTGGCGGATACCTGCGTCGACAATCGGGAATCCGGTTTTTCCTTCGCGCCATTTACTGAAAAGAGCCTCATTATTATTCCATGTGATAGTATCAAATTTCTTATGGAAAGATTCAACGAATACATGTGGAAAATGAAACGCGATATGCGTGAAAAAATCTCGCCAGAAAAGTTGCCTGATCAGTGGATGTGAAGGTTCGAGCTCATCATTTATTGTCCAGTAAACTTCACGTATTGAACAAACACCGAATTTTATAAAAGCCGATAAATTTGTTGTGGATTCATTTGCTGGATAATCCCTGAATTTATCATAGTCTTTGTAATTACTAATATTGTTAAGAATATGCAAACAAATATCACGTGATCCGTGAACATGAATATTTTCATTCCGGGTGCATTTTAATTGGGTTAACAAAGCTGGAATCTCAAATTCAATGTTATCTGTTTCAAAATTTGTGGGAAAAGTTTTTTGTGGTTCTCTGATATTTATTTCAGAAGTTTTTTTAAAGAAATGTGTGAAAATTGTATAAGGTTTGTCTTCTTTTGTCATGATTTCTTCCGGTTCGGTGAGGAGATAATCGGGTTCACTAAAGAAGGAAATACCGTTATTGACGCAGAGATTGTTTATATTGCTATCCCTGTTTATACTAAAAGGAGTATAGTCACGATTGATAAAAACAGCCTCTATTTTATGGGATCTGATTAGTCTATCGATTATTTCTTCTTGTTTGCCATAAAAAAGATATAACCTGCCATTAAGTTTTTCTATTTCATCCTTTAAATTTGTTATCGATTCGATCATGAATTGAAACGCGTTGTCACTTCTGTACGGATTATTTTCAACCTGGCGGGGATCGAAAATAAAGCATGGAATCACTTTCCCCGAGGATTCGGATGCTTTAATTAACCCGGTATTGTCATGGATGCGTAAATCTCTTCTAAAAATAAAAATAGATTTTTTAAAAAAATTCTTCATTATTTAGAGTTACGATTATAATATTAAATTTAAAGATATCAAAAACGAAATTTTATCTCTTTCTATCTTAAAATGAAATTGATAATTAAAAAATGTTAAATTTCTATTAATCAGTCCAAAAAATAACTAAAGTTCGGTTTTCTTCCCATGTATCGTAAAATAATTCATTTAATTATGACAGAAAACGGCAATTATCTTATTGAATCGATATCATCTTTTGAAAAGCTAAAGATAGCTGTTGAACTTTTTTCCGCTATGGTTGCGGAAAAAAAAATAAAGGCCAATTCAATTTGTTTTGTTACAGGAAAACCTTCCCGCGTTAATTATATCAAAAATTCATTATTAGATAATGAAATATTTAATGTTTTCCGCCCTCGTGTATTGAGTATACAGGATATCGCTTTGGAACTTATTAAAAAAAATATTTTAAATCAAGAAATGAACAAAACAGAAATAGATGTTTATCGTTATCATAATTCTAAAAAACTCATTATTTCCAAAGTAATGGAAAAAATGAAAGAAAGTTGCGCAATCGCACGGTCAAAAAGTTTTATCGAGAACATTTTTACTTCTATCTCGTTTATAAAAAATAACCGGATTAATGTATCCGCAATTGATAGAATAGAAGGATTTGAGTGGTTTGGGACAATGATAAAAAATTATGAGAATATGTTGGCCGCAAATAATCTTCTATATACCGAAGAAATTATTGAACGGGCTATCTATATTTTATCTGAAGAAAATATTTCGGTACCTTCATATAACTGTATATTTCTTGATGATTTTCAGAACGTTAACCGACTTGAATATAATTTTTTACTGAAATATATTGAGATTGTAAAAAGTAGAAATATGTCCTGTAAGATAATAGTTTCGGCAAATCCTCATTACACATTGACTCAGTATCGAGGCAGTTCGGTGAATTTTATTAAAAATGTCGTTACCGATTTAAATATTGCGGATAAAAATCGGATCAGGTTATCTTTAAATCCAAATGTGCCAAGCCATATACAAAATGTATTGAAATATATATCCGATAACCAATCCGATAAATCACCGGATTGTGTTGAATCTGATCTATTCCGTGATAACCTTGGTGATATTGTGTGTATTCAGGTAAACAGGGAAACGGACGAACCTTTTTTTATTGCCAGTGAAATAAAAAAGTTGATCGCCAAAGGAAATAAACCGGGTGAAATCGGCATATGTTATTATCGAATAAAAGAAGAAGCGCGGTTTTGCGCTAATACATTGCAATATAATAAAATACCATTCCGTATTGAGAGTGGATTGGAGACCGGGAGATCCGTATCATTCAAATTTATGGAAAATTGCGTATTGGCGGTCAAAAATATTAATGATGAAGGAATTCTAAGAAAAATAATAAACTCACATTTGTTTGGGTTAAATCCTGTGGAAGTTTCGCGGATATTAATTGAATCTAAAAAGCAAAGCATTCCATTATTATTCGGTATATTGCGTTTTGCCGACCGGATAATCTTGTCCGACCAGAGAAAAAGGTTGCAGGAAATCATCATCTATTTGAAAAATTGTTCTGCGGAAACAAAAATGGATAAATTTTTCAAAGATATCGCTCGAATATCCGGTTTATTTGATTATGCGAAAGATAAAACATCTGAAGTGGCAGTACTTAAAAAAATATTCCAGTCACTGGATTTTTTTAAAGATTTTTTTATCGCTATTAATGGTGAATCCCCATCGATAAATGATTACAGTATATATGCTGATTATATTCTGCCTGATTATATACGCGATGATACCCATAGATCTGATGATTGCGTAAGGATTGTATCGATATTTGATTGTGATTCTTATAATTTCAAAACTATATTTGTGCCTTGTATGACCGCGAAATTTTTCCCTGATCAATTTATAGATTTTACACCGCCTCTTTTAAAAGGATTCCTGAAAAACAACAATTATAACCGGCATGACAGGCATATCCTTATGGAAGCGCTCTCAAATGTGCGGGAAAGATGTTATCTTATTCACAACAGGGAATCCGGTGAACCTTCACCGTTATTTGATCAACTAAAAAATATTGAATCCGTGAAATTTATCGATACCGGTGCTGGATTTGCCAATTATAATTCGGTTGATTCAATAAACAGCATATCCGGCTTAAAAATATGGATTCAAAATAATATATATAACTTAAAAGATGAATTAAAAAAGGATTTGGAATCAAAATTTTGCTCAAAGTATCCCGATATGGGTCGAGATGAAAATAACATTTTGCCAAGAAATAAGGAACTGGTAAAATTGCCTGGAGATTTTGTATTTTCACCGACAGATATAGACAGTTATCTTAATTGTCCGCGAAAATTCTTCTTTGAAAGATTGATGAGTATCAATATAGATGACCAAAAAAGTAATGATAAAAAATTTTTCGGTCAGCTTATACACAGTGTACTTGAGCTATTCCATTTTATATATCGGGACATAAGATCTTCCATAGATATTTCCGGTTTACATGAATCGATATTAAAAATTTTGCGCAAAAAAAACGATGATTTTGTCCAATTTCCCAAACTTCAGCGTGAACTGAATTTTCTTAATGCGGCTGAATGTATAAATAATTATATTTCTATGCTTTCAGATGAAAAACCGTTAAGAGTAATCGCCATAGAAAAGAAAATTAATTTTTACATCGATGATATTCCGTTTTCAATTAAGATTGACCGGATAGATAACGGAGCTCAAGGCGGAATCAGAATAATCGATTACAAAACCACAAAGGACAAAAAAGGCGAAAAGGCACTGAAAAATATGTTCTATTCCGATAAACCAAAGAGTTTCCAGTTGCCGATATATTATTTCGCGTCAAAATATGTTCTCGGACTTGAACCGAAAGCAATGGGAATTTTTTATTTACAGGCGGAATCCAAAGAAGGAGATTCGTATTGCCATAAGTCGATAATTCCGATTGGTTACGAGTCGGATTCCAAATCGGTAAGTTATGATGAACTTGAAGAAGTTAAAGAGAATATAAAAATGTTATTAATAAAAATACAATCTGGATTTTATCCTGAAAAAGGAAAATCAGCGAATTGTCATGAATGCGGATTTAATTTGGTATGCGGGTAAAATATGACTCAAATTCCTAATCAACAACAGCAGGAAATTATCTTATCTTCACCAGACAGGCCGTTAATAATAACCGCCGGTGCCGGAACGGGTAAAACAACTACCTTAACAGACAGGTTCGTTCATATTTTCGGAAAACATAAAATTAAACCCGACAATATTCTTCTACTTACTTTTACCAACAAAGCCGCCAATGAAATGAAAGAACGAATATTAAAAAAAACAAATTTTGCATTCTCAGAACGTGAGAACTTATGGATTCATACTTTTCATTCATTCTGCGCGAGAATTTTAAAGGAAGAAGCTTTCTCACTGAATATTTCACCTGATTTTGAACCGCTTGATACTGCTGAACAGAAATTATTGTTCAGAACTGTCTATAATGAACTGATAACAATTTCCGGTGATTTCCAGGAATTGAAAGAGGAGTTGGCTGTAATAAGGAATACCGATTTAAGATCGTTTTCCGATGATATTCTAAAAACAATTGAGTTTCTTAGAGACCGGCTTGTTAATGTTGATGAGTACTGGAATCATTTCAGGAAAAACAATTCTTTGGATCAGAGATCCGTAATGGAGCGAATAATATATTGTCTATACCGGCGATTTGACTCGGTTATGAATGATCTTGAGGCTAAAGATTTTCCCAAACTTATATCTGATGTTGTGTTTTTATTGCAGAAATATCCATCAATCAGGAAAAAATATCAGAAAAAATTCAAATTTATTATGGTTGATGAGTTTCAGGATACCAACCATTCGCAATTTGAGCTGATAAAACTTTTATCCAATGAAAGTTTATCGAACCTGACGATAGTTGGCGACCCACGGCAATCCATATACCAATGGAGAGGCGCGGATCCATCTAATCTAAAATGGTTTAACGATAATATAAAAAATTCCTGTAAATTAAGTCTTACGGAAAATTACAGGTCGTACGGTGAAATCTTAAATTTCGCTACGGAGTTTATATCCGCACGGTATGCTGAATCGGATAAGCTGAAAGCCGCAAAAGGTTTCTATGGCAAACCGGCGATATTTTTGCACGAAAATCCAGATGGAGACGCTGAATTTGTCGCTTATGAAATAAAAAGATTAATCCTTGAAAAGAAATATAAACCGGATGATATTGTAATTTTACTTAGAAAAACCAAGGATAAAGTTCATTCTTTTGAAAAAGCTTTATCTTGCGAGGGAATCCCTTTTTATACAAGCGGGGCGGGATCATTTTTCGATAAAGATGAGATTAAAAATATACTTTCTTATATCAGGGTAATTTATAATCCGCTTGACAAAGAACCGTTTTGCAGGCTTCTTATGGGGTATCCGAATTATTTGCCTGAATCTGAATTATACCGGATTCAACGCAAAGCGAAAATAAATTCGGTTACTTTCTTCGAGCAAGCATCATTTGAATCCTCACTGAAAGGTTTTTGTGCCGAAATTTCCGGGGTGTCAGAAATGAAAGATAAAATCAGCCTGATAGATATGTTTTATTTGATTTACGATAGATTCAATTTGAATAAAGTTTTATTCGATACACCTGCGGAGTTCACTAACCGAAAGGAAAATATCAATAAATTAATCAATATAATGCATAAATATTCATCCAGACATTCATCATCCGATATCGAGGATTTTATAGAGTATTTCAATCTTGCCGCTCATGAAGCTGAAGATGACGCGGAGCTTGAAAGAATTCAGGCGCAGAATTGCGTAAAAATTATGACTCTTCATAAGGCAAAAGGGCTTGAGTTCCCTGTGGTTTTTTTATCCGATCTGAATATTTTAAAAGAGTCGAAAAATCATCAGTGGTCAAGTTTTTTTGTAAGTGATGATTTGGAATTTATTTTTGAAAATTCCGAAGAATACGAATTTTTCATGAAAAACAAATTACAACGTGAACTTGATGAATTATACCGGCTTTATTATGTAGGTATAACACGTGCCAGAGAAACGCTCTATCTAACAGGGAAAAAGCTTGATTCGTTTCGTGAATCGCTGTGCAATTTGCCGGCTGAATCATGGAAAGAAATAATAAATCCGATAAGTTATCCGGTTGAAACGGATTTTGAATTCGATGAGGCGAATTTCTTTGAAAGATTGGGTATCATAAAAGATAATATTTACAATAAGATAGAAATACCGGATTCAACACGAAAAACCTTTTCTCTTAATTGTTCCACATTGCATGAGTTTATTGAGTGCCCATATAAGTTTTATCTTGGCAATATCCTGAAGGTTCCTATTGATGAGAATGAAGGGGAGAATGATATAAGATGGGATAAAATAGGTACATCCATACATTCCATAATTGAGGATTATCATACGCTTGATAAAAAAGTAAGTATTGAGAATTTAGCGGAAATAAAAATAGATGGTGAAAAAAATATAAAAGAAGAAATTATCAAAGATTGTCTCGATTATTATAAAACCACAGATTATTATACCGATTCATCCGAGAATTTCATATCTGAGTATTCCTTTGTCATTAATATAGATAATATAGAGTTGCGCGGACAGATAGACAGATTGTATATAAAAGATGGAATCTGCAGGATAATCGATTTTAAAACCGGTTTTATGGGCGGAGTTGATAAATACCTATTCCAGATGGAATTATATTCAATCGCTTGCAAAAAATTATTCAAGCCCGAACAAATTCAGGTTGAACTTGTTTTCTTAAACCAGAAGAAAATAGAGATTATAAAAATAGATGAAAATATTCTCGTTAAAGCAGAAGATCTGTTGAAAAATATAGCGGAAAAAATCGAGTCAGGTAATCTCTCTCATAAAAAGTCATATTTGTGCAACTATTGTCTCTATAAAGAATCAGGTAAATGCGAAATAGATATTAACGAAAAAGATTTCTTTGATATAGATTCATATTATTTAAAATTTTATGAGTTGCTTAATTGCGAGGAAAAGGAATGTATCGATACAAAAGATCAGGAAATTACTCCTATAACGTTTAATAGGGTTATAGATTGCAAAGAGAAATATTCTATTGTGGAGTATTTTGTGGAGCCATATTTTTTAAGATACCGCCAGGGTGATTTCGTAAATCTAAAAGGCGAAGACGATATTTTGCAATCCGCTCAAATCGCTGATATAGGGAAAAATACCATCAATTTTTTTGTTAACGGATTAAAAGACTGGAAGAGATTTAATTATTTTTGCCCATTTTCGGATCCGCTTACATATTCGAGGATGAAAGATAATCTGATGGATTTTTACATGAATGAATCTCCATTAAAGGAGTTGATACTCCGCAATAAGTTACCCGAGTACAATGAGCTTAAAGAGGAACTCGGGAATATATCCGTAGATCTTGATTCGTATCAGGCTGAAGCGATTCAATACGCAGCTAATGCGAAAGATATGATGATTATACAAGGGCCTCCCGGTACCGGAAAAACGCTGACAATCGTACATTTGGTAAAAGAACTTGTGCAAAAAGGAAACAGGGTGTTGGTATGCGCCTATACAAACAGGGCATTGGACGCGATTTTAATAAAAATAACCGATCTAATCTCTGATTCGAGGTTTGTTGCGTTTGATCAAATCGCGCGGGTTGGGCGAACGCCGATGGTTCATAATATATTGAAAGAGAAGGGAATTATCGTAGACGAGAGTTTATCAGGCGATTGTCTTACTGCAGAACTTGAAAGCAAAATAATAGTTGGGGTTACTTCCGCCGGAATATATTCACGGTTGTTTGAGAAAAAATTTGATTGCGCTATAATTGATGAGGCAAGCCAGATGCCGGAACCTTATGCTTTAGGTGTAGTAAATAATACTAATAAATTGGTTTTGGTAGGTGATGATAAACAGCTTCCACCAATAATTCAGAGCGTAAAAGCGTTGAATGGCGGGTTAGGTATAAGTTTATTTGAACGGATGCGAAAATATTTTCAGGAAAATAACGCTAATTCGGTTCTGATGCTTAAAAATCAATACAGAATGAATCAAAAATTAATTGAGTTTCCGTCAAAAGCGTTTTATAACGGCGAAATAAAAACCGGCAATATGAAAGTCGGGTTAAGAAAATTATCCATAGACGTAACCGGAAAAAAAATACACAGATGGATAGAATCTGTTCTTGATCCTGAAGAACCTTTGGTTTATGTGGATCTTAAAGGAAATGATAAACCTTTCGCGTGTATCGGATGTATAATAGATATAGTATTAAAAGGATTTATGGTTACTGATATAAAACCCGAAGACATAGGGATAATATCGCCATACAGACATGAAGTATCGCAGATTCGCAAAATGCTCAAGATAAACAAACTTGATATAGATACAATCGACAGGTTTCAGGGATCTGACAAGGAGGTGATAATCTTATCATCGGCAATGAAAGATGGTGGTTTGCCCGAGTTGCTTAAAGATCCAAACAGGTTTAATGTTGCTTTGACAAGAGCGAAATCAAAATTGATTGTAGTGGGGGATATGAGCTTAATAGATAACATAAAAGAATCAAATTATTATAATTTTATAGAATTTATCAGGCAATCCGGAAAAATAATCGTTATGGAATAAGATCATATATATAATAAACTTGATAGGTGGAAAATAGTCTTACTGTTGATCTGGATATTTTCTAAAATAAAATTAAGATTAGACATTTTAAATTCAAATTATTATATATATTTACCGATTTACTATAGATAGTATTATAAGTTATGGATTTTAAGAATAATGACAGGATAAAAAATGCTTGCTCTTTTAGGTAAGAAAAAACTTATAAAAACTTTAAAGAATAAAAAGTTGTCTCCGGCATTAAAGTATGAGATAAAACAGATTATCCGTACATACAAATTAAACCGAAAAGAAATAATCGATTCGGCGACACAGGCTATTGAGTTTTGGGAAGAGTTAAGGGAGTACGAGAATTCATCGCGACTTGAAAAATATTTTCTTGGCCATGCGGCCACTGATTCGGAAGAAGAGTTTCAGACTTTCAGTAAATCAGGGATCGCGAGAAAATCAAATAATGATGAATCAGAACCGCAACACGTAGATTTTGTAGAGCCTGATGAAGATCCGTATAGTTACAGTCCTGTAGAGGAAGTGAAAGAACTTTCTTCGGAAGAGGCTGATGAAGCGGAAAATTCTTTTGATGATGATCTGGTATATGTAGGTTTTTTCACAAAGAGAAAGCTTAAGGGCGTTAAAGATTATCTGGTTTTAGGTGAAGACGAGTATGATATAAAGCGAAACCGGCATTTGTTTTTTGTCTGTTTCATGATGGCTTTGCCTGTAAGTTTTATTTTTACGTTGCTTGGGGCTTTGGTTTTCGATTCCCTCGGGTTTTTATTTGAAAAAATATGGCTTGTCCCAATTATTTTTTCCGGCGGATTTCTTTTAGCGTATCTGTTTTATACTGTTTTAAGCCCTCAGGATCTTGTATGGACTTATGACAGGGTAATCACTATGTCATATACCCTTGTGGTTACGTATATATGCGTGATTCTATTCGGTGTGGCGGTTGGTGTATTTGTCGCTAAATCGGATACGTATATATTGCGCAGGAATTCTTATTTCAAAGTTGATAATTATAAAACATATGTTGAGAAAAATCCCAATAGCGCTGAAGGCCGTATGAAACTCGCTTATGCGTATATGAGCAATGAAGATTCCAAAAATGCGCTCAAAGAAATTACTGAAGCATTAAAAATATCTCCGGATTTGGAACCTGCTCTTGATCTGCAAAGAGCAATCATTGGATTGTATTTCGTATATAAAGAAGCGGTTATCCATTTTGCCAACGGTATGTTATACTGGTTTATCGAACAAGATCCATCCGCTCTCGAAGAATTCCAGAAAGCGATAGATATCTATCCAAAATTCGGCGCGGCACATTATTATATCGCCTGTATTTATTATTCTCAGCAGGAATATGAAAAATCATGGAAACACGCTCTCGAAGCCCGAAGTGCTCAATATTTCAGAGTAAAAAATCTTATAAACGAATTGCAAAAATATTTTGAAGTTCCGCAAATGTAAATATTTTTGTACCTTTCGGTTTTTTTCTAACTTTTGTTGACGCTGGTCTGGTTTTCTGATAGAATCTCTGCTTCAATTGTTTATATTCTATTAAATCACCTATAGGAGAATTATTCATGATTCCACGATATTGTCTCCCTGAAATGGAACACATATGGTCTGAAAAAAATAAGTTTGATACCTGGCTCAATATAGAGGTATTTGCTTGTGAAGCACTGGCTATGAGAGGTGAAATACCTCAGGAAGATTTTGCGCAAATAAAGCAAAAAGCAAATTATTCAATAGATAGAGTCAATGAGATTGAACAAACTACTCACCATGACGTTATAGCGTTTCTGACTTCTGTTTCCGAGTATGTGGGACCATCATCGCGATATATTCACATGGGGCTGACATCATCGGATGTTTTAGACACGGCACTGGCTGTAAATATGGTGCAGAGCTGTGACCTGATTCTCGAAAAATGTGAGCTTCTTATTGAGAAAGTCAAAATTAAAGCACGTGAATATAAAATGACACCTATGATCGGCAGGTCCCATGGCATACACGCCGAGCCGATAACATTCGGATTGAAACTTGCGCTTATGACAGACGAGTTGTGCAGAGGGATAGAAAGGCTGAAATTTGCAAAGGAAGATATCGCAGTCGGCAAATTATCTGGAGCGGTGGGAACACATGCGCATCTTGATCCGGCGGTTGAGGTATTTGTATGCGAAAAGCTTGGGTTGAAGGCGGCTACATTGTCTACGCAGGTTATTCAGAGAGACCGTCATGCGTTTTTCTTATCCGCGATAGCGTGTTTGGGTGCGACTTTGGAAAAATACGCAGAAGAGATAAGAAACCTGCAGCATACAGAGATTCGTGAAGTGGAAGAACCTTTCGCGAAAGGGCAAAAAGGATCGTCGGCTATGCCTCACAAACGGAATCCGATCGTATGCGAGAGAATATGCGGTTTATCAAGGATATTGCGGGCAAACGCAATGGCGGCAATGGAAAACGTAACACTATGGCACGAAAGAGATATAACTCATTCATCCGTTGAAAGAGTAATAATACCCGACACCACTCACGCCATATATTATATGTTACATAAATTTGTGCAGGTAATGGATGGACTTTTGGTTTATCCTGAAAACATGATGAAGAACCTGAATATCACGAAAGGTTTGATTTATTCACAGCGAATCCTTCTTGAACTTGTTCAGCGGGGAGTTACAAGGGAAGACGGATATAAAATTGTTCAGCGTAACGCGATGAGGGTTTGGCTTGAAGGTGGCGAGTTTATGGAATATTTGCTATTGGATGAAGACATAACTAAGTTATTGTCACAGGACGAAATAAAGGATTGTTTCAATCTTGATTATCATTTTAAATATGTTGATGAGACGTTCAAAAAACTCGGGATCGAGTAAAAATTATTTATAAAGGAGAAATAAATGGATTTTACAGCCAATATTGTTGTAACGCTGAAACAAAGCGTATTGGATCCTCAGGGAAGCACAGTAATGGAAGCTCTTCATCATATGGGATACAGCGATGTAAACGATGTACGGATGGGTAAATTCATGGAGTTGAATGTGAGCGCTAAATCCAAAAAATCCGCTGAAGAACAGGTCGATGAAATCTGTAAAAAGTTGCTGGTTAATCCAGTTATAGAAACATATACGGTTGAATTTAAAAAATCATCCTCAAGGGGGGAAAAATGACTCGGTTTGGAGTAGTAATGTTCCCCGGATCAAATTGTGATCATGATTGTTATCACGCAATAAAAAATTATTTCTCCAATTCTGTAGATTTTATCTGGCATAAAACAACGGAAATACATGATTACGATTGCATTGTTTTGCCGGGAGGGTTTTCTTACGGAGATTATCTGAGAACAGGTGCGATAGCGAGGTTTTCTCCTGTTATGTCGGAAGTAAAAAAATTTGCGGAGAACGGTAAACTCGTAATCGGAATATGTAACGGGTTTCAAATCCTTCTTGAATGCGGGCTTCTACCCGGTGCAATGTTACAAAACAATAGTTTAAGGTTTATCTGCAAATACGTGAATTTACTAACCGTGAATAATTCTACTCCGTTTACATGCGCGATACCTGAAAAAGAAGTTTTACGGATACCGGTTGCTCATGGAGAAGGAAATTATTATATTGATGATGAAGGGCTTGAAGAATTGAAAGCCAATAATCAGATTGTTTTCCAGTACTGTAACGAAAAAGGTGAAGTTAATAATAGTACCAATCCGAACGGTTCGGTTTTAAATATTGCCGGAATCTGCAATAAACGGCGTAATGTTCTTGGTATGATGCCTCATCCTGAAAGATGCTGTGATCCGCGGTTAGGGTCTTCGGATGGCAAAGGTATTTTTCAATCGATAATTAATTCACTAACAAAGTGCAGGTCATAATGAAAGATAGAGAAATAACTCCGGAAGTTATAAAGGAACACGGAATAACCGAAGAAGAGTTTGATAAAATATGTTCGATTCTTGGCAGGAAACCTAATTTTACGGAACTGGGTGTTTTTTCTGTAATGTGGTCGGAACATTGTAGTTATAAAAATTCACGTCATTGGTTGAAAAAGTTTCCTACAACAGGACCGAACGTGATGGTTAAAGCAGGCGACGAAAATGCGGGTATTATTGATATAGGAGAAGGGCTTGCTGTATCATTTAAAATAGAATCTCATAACCATCCATCCGCTGTGGAACCGTTTCAGGGTGCCGCTACAGGCATTGGCGGAATAATAAGAGATATATTCACAATGGGTGCACGCCCTATTGCCCTGATGGATTCGCTTCGGTTTGGCAATATATCCTTACCGAACGTAAAGAGGCTTTTTGACGGGGTTGTAAGGGGTATTGCGCATTATGGGAATTGTATCGGGTTGCCGACAGTCGGTGGAGAAATATATTTTGATCCGACTTATGAAGGGAATCCACTGGTAAATGTGTTTTGCCTTGGTATTTTGAAACACGAAGATATTGTGCTTGGCAGGGCATCGGGAGTAGGAAACAGCGTGTTTTATGTTGGTGCCGCTACTGGCAGAGATGGGATACATGGAGCCACTTTTGCGTCTGAGGAATTGAATGAGAAATCCGAGGAAAAACGTCCTTCAGTTCAGGTAGGTGATCCTTTTATGGAAAAACTTCTTCTTGAAGCGTGTCTGGAATTACTTCAGACAGATGCAGTTGTCGGAATCCAGGATATGGGTGCCGCCGGGTTGACCTGTTCTACCTGTGAAACCGCCTCACGCGGTAATGCCGGTATAGAAATTGAGCTTGATTATGTTCCGCAACGCGAAGAAGGAATGATTCCATATGAAATATTGTTGTCCGAATCGCAGGAACGGATGCTCGTTATTGTTAAACAAGGTAGAGAAGATGAAGTAACGAAGATATTTGATAAATGGGATCTTCATTCCGTCAATATAGGAAAAGTAACGGATGACGGTATGATGAGAGTTTTATTTCATGGAAAACAAGTTGTCGAAATTCCAGCGAAATCTCTTGCCGAAGATGCTCCGCTTTATATCAGGGAATACAGGGAACCGGAATATTATCAGAGACTAAAAAACATGGATTTGAGTTCTGTGCCGATGCCTGAGAATTACGGCTATACATTAAAACAGCTGTTAGGCGATCCATCAATATCATCTAAAAACTGGGTATATGAACAGTATGATCATATGGTGATCACAAATACAGTTGTATTGCCGGGAAAAGGAGATGCGGCGGTATTACGCCTCAAAGAAAGCGACAAATTGCTTGCTATGAAAGCGGATTGCAATGGAAGATTATGTTATCTCGATCCATACATTGGAGGAATGATTGCCGTTGCCGAATCCGCGAGAAACGTTGTTTGTTGCGGTGCGAAACCTTTAGCTGTAACCGATTGCCTGAACTTCGGGAATCCGATGAAAGAGGAAATATTCTGGCAGTTTAAAAATTGTGTTGAAGGTGTGGCGCAGGCATGCAGGGAATTCAATACACCTGTTACAGGCGGCAATGTAAGTTTTTATAACGAGAATCCTATGGGTGCTGTAGACCCGACTCCGGTTGTAGGTATGGTTGGGCTGATTGAAGATGAATCGCATGTTACTACAGCAGGATTTAAAAATTATGGCGATGCAGTTATCATTTTGGGGCATATTGAAAGTTCGATCGGCGGAAGTGAATATCTCGCTAAAATACATGATATTAAAGGCGGAATGATACCGGAATTTGACATAAGTTTTGAAAAGCGGGTTCAGGAATTATGTCTTGGTCTGATTAAAAAAGGATTGGTTAAATCTGCCCATGATGTATCCGAAGGAGGGCTTGCTGTTTGTATTGCCGAATCGTGTATAATCGGTACGGAAGATGGCAAAACTATGGGTGTTGAAATTGATTTACCCGAATCAAAAGAACGCCTTGATGGTATTTTATTTGGAGAACGCCAATCGAGAATCATTATATCCGTGAAAGCCGAAAATGTTGAAACTATTCTTAAGGAAGCAATAGGATCAGATGTTCCTTCGTTGGCAATTGGTAAAGTTGTTCCTGATTGCATAAAAATTAGTTACAATAAAAAAATAATAATTAATGAGTCTGTTAAGGATCTATCGTCTGTTTGGAGCAGTGAGATCATAAAAATGATGTCGTAGTCAGGAGATGATATAAAAATGCATGAAGAACCAAAAGAATATTGCGGAGTATTTGGAATTTATGGGCATAAGGAAGCGGCTACATTAACTTATCTTGGACTGTATGCTCTCCAGCATAGGGGGCAGGAAAGCGCGGGTATTGTATCCGGTGATGGAAAAAATTTGTATGTGCATAAAGATATGGGGCTTGTAAGTGAGGTTTTTACGGAAGACCACTTGCGCGGGTTGGTTGGTAATAGAGCTATTGGGCATGTGAGGTACTCAACAACCGGATCAAGTTCCCTGATTAATGCCCAGCCGTTGGTAATCAATTATTATCATGGAGTACTGGCGATAGCTCATAACGGTAACCTGACAAATGCCGGCGAGTTGAGAGACAAACTTGAACAAATGGGCTCGATTTTTCAGACATCAACCGATAGCGAGATAATAGTTCATTTTCTCGCGAAAGCTTCATATCCCGATAAGATAGACAGGCTGGTTTATGCCCTGAATCAAATTGATGGAGCTTATTCTTTTGTTATGATGGATGAAGAAGATGTTATTGGTGTCAGGGATCCATATGGTATTCGTCCGCTTTGTCTTGGAAAAATTAACGATTCTTACGTTCTTGCTTCAGAAACTTGTGCGTTTGATCTTATTGGAGCCGAATTTATAAGAGATGTGGAACCTGGAGAAATAATTTTGATTAACAGCAACGGTATGCAGTCTATAAAAAAATTGGAACAGCGCCCGCATAAATTTTGTATTTTCGAATACATATATTTTGCGCGTCCGGATAGCATTGTTTTTGGAGAAAGCGTTCATACTGTGCGAAAAGCTTTGGGGCGCAGGTTGGCTGAAGAGAATCCTGTTGATGCTGATATAGTTATTTCAGTTCCGGATTCAGGTAATTCAGCCGCGTTAGGGTATGCTGAACAATCGGGGATACCGTTTGAAATGGGTTTTATAAGAAACCATTATGTCGGCAGGACGTTTCTGAAACCGAATCAGATGATAAGAAGCTTTAATACACGGATAAAACTCAATCCGGTTAAAGATATTATAAAAGGAAAACGTGTTGTTGTAGTGGATGATTCTATTGTACGCGGAACCACCAGTAAATCACGTATTGCGCGGTTGCGGGATGCGGGTGCGAAAGAGATTCATATGCGAATAAGTTGTCCACCGCATAAATTCCCTTGTTTTTACGGGATAGATTTTCCTACAAACACAGAATTAATCGCCGCGAAATATAATGTTGAAGAAATAGCTAAATTCATTCAGGCGGATACGCTTGGATATTTGAGTATTGAGGGAATGATAAAAGCCGCGGGTAACCATAAACATTATTGTACGGCTTGTTTTTCCGGTGAATACCCTATAAAAACTGCGGAATGTGTAACAAAAGAAATTCTGGAAAAAAATAATACAGTTAGAATATAAAGGAATATCAATGATAGAAAATAAAAATAAAATGACTTATAGAGATGCCGGAGTTGATATTGATGAAGGCGCAAAAGCAGTTGAATTCATAAAAAAACGAATGAAATCGTTTTCGCAAAAAAATGTTTTGAGCGGAATAGGTGGATTCGGCGGTATAATCGATATATCAAAATTCGGATATAAGGAACCTGTATTGGTATCGAGCATTGATGGAGTAGGGACAAAAACGAAAGTCGCCTCTGTTTGCGGTAAATACCAAGGAATAGGCGAAGATATAGTTTCGCATTGTATTAACGATATAGCAGTTCAAGGCGCTAAACCTTTGTTTTTTATGGATTATATCGGGGTTGGCAAACTCGAAGCTAATCTTGTTGATAAAGTCATCGCAGGGATTCTGAAAGTCTGCACAGAAGAGGATTGTATTCTCCTTGGTGGTGAAACTGCTGAAATGCCCGATGTTTATTTCGATAACGAATTCGATATTGTCGGATGTATAACAGGCATAATGGAAAAACAAAGAATAATTACCGGCAAATCAATATCCGCTGATGATATTGTGATCGGTTTGCCTTCAACCGGATTACATACAAACGGTTTTTCTCTCGCGAGAAAAGTTTTGCTTGGTACGGGAAAATATTCAGTTGATGATGTTCCATCGGAGTTGGGGATGAGTATAGCTGACGCGTTGCTTGTGCCTCATAAATGTTATGGTAAGATAATTCATGAATTGTGTGATAATTTCTCTGTTCACGGCATGGCTCATATTACCGGAGGAGGAATGATCGACAATATCCCACGTATACTGCATAATAACCTTGATGTGATTATTGATTCGTCAAGCTGGCCTGTATTGCCGATTTTTAAATTGATCGAGAAGACAGGCAATATTGATAAACTGGAAATGTTCAGGGTATTCAATATGGGAATAGGACTTACTTTTTTTGTTAATAAAAACGAATCCGAGCAGATATTGGAGTTCATAAGTGAAAGGAATTATGAACCTTATGTTATTGGCAAATTAAGTGAAGGATCTAAAAAAGTTATTATTAATTAATCGGTAAAAATAGCTCAAAAAAATAAAGGAGCGGAGATGAAAAAAATTTCACGGGCACTGATTAGTGTCTCCGATAAGACAGGTGTAGTGGATTTCGCAAAAAAATTGTCTGATATGGGAGTGGAAATATTATCTACTGGAGGAACGGCAAAGACATTAGCTGAAGCCGGTATAAAAATAATTCCTGTTTCGGATTATACCGGTTTTCCGGAAATGCTTGACGGGAGAGTGAAAACACTTCATCCAAAAATACACGCCGGTATCCTGGCGCTTCGTGATGTCGATTCACATAAAAAAGATCTTGAGAAACATAATATACCTTATATCGATATGGTAATTGTGAATTTATATCCTTTTTACCAGACTTTATTGAAAGAAAATATTTCAAAAGAAGAAATTATAGAGAATATTGATATTGGCGGTCCAACGATGCTTCGCGCAGCCGCAAAAAATTATAAATATGTAGCATGTGTCTGTAAACCTGAAAGGTATAATGAAATTATCGGCGAGATGGAGAAAAATAACGGCACGTTACCTGAAACATTGCTTGAAAAACTTGCTTACGACACTTTTTTGATGACTTCATCATATGATTCTGTTATCGCGCATTATTTTTCAACAATCCAATCGGAAAAGACAGAGTTTCCGTCATCATTCACATTGCCCTTTGAGAAAATACAGGATTTGAGATACGGTGAAAACCCTCATCAGAATGCAGCTTTTTATAAACTTACGATTGATAGCCGCAACGATTTGACTTCAGCAATCCAGCTTCAGGGAAAAGAATTGTCTTATAATAATATTGTCGATATAGATTCGGCATACGGTCTTGTTTGTGAATTCGATAATCCGGCTTCAGTTATAGTGAAACATAATAATCCTTGTGGCGTTGCTGAAGCTAATAATCTTATAAACGCTTATAAACATGCTCTCGCGACCGATCCGGTATCCGCGTTTGGAGGTATTCTGGCGTTCAATAAGAAAGTTGAGTCTGATCTTGCTTCTGAGATAGTCGGTTTATTTGTAGAGGCGATCATCGCGCCTGATTTTTCTGAAGAGGCATTGAAAATATTTGCTTCAAAAAAGAATCTGCGTATAATAAAAAAGGGATCCGATAAGAAAAACCGGTATCTGAATTATTCAATGGATATAAAAAGGGTATTCGGAGGCAATCTGATTCAGAATCCCGACACAGGAATGGTTTGCGCATCCGATTTAAAGTGTGTAACCGAGAAAAAACCATCTGAAGAACAAATAAAAAGCCTTTTGTTTGCATGGAAAGTCGCCAAACACGTTAAATCAAATACAATTATATTTGCCTGCGGTACAGAGACAATTGGAATAGGTGCAGGCCAGATGAGCAGAATAGATTCAACAATGCTTGCCGCAAAAAAAGCTGTAAAGCCTCTTAAAAATATTGTTATGGCATCGGACGCTTTTTTCCCGTTCAGAGATAACGTTGATGAAGCGGCAAAGTATGGAGTTGAAGCAATTATACAGCCGGGAGGTTCAATCAGGGATCAGGAAGTAATAGATGCCTGTAATGAACATAAAATCGCTATGGTGTTTACTGGCATGAGACATTTTAAACATTAAAATAAAATAGAGAGGTGATAGGTAGTGAAAGTTCTGGTTATTGGCAGTGGCGGTAGAGAACATGCGCTGGTTTGGAAACTAAAGCAGAGTCCGATGGTCGATAAACTTTATTGTACACCGGGCAATGGAGGTATATCCCAGCTTGCCGAATGTGTATCAATATCGCCTGAAAATATTGATGAATTAATGCGTCTGGTAAAAAGAGAAAAGATAGATTTTACTGTAGTTGGGCCGGAAATACCATTGGCTTTGGGAATTGTAGATAGGTTTGAAGAAGAGAATATGCCTATAATCGGGCCAAGAAAAGCGGCGGCTCAGATAGAAAATTCAAAAATATTTGCTAAAGAAATAATGTATGAGGCAAATATACCGACCGCGTTTTATAAAACGTTTACAGATACCGATGAAGCGCTGGAATACCTGAAAAACAAAAAAACCCCGATTGTCGTTAAAGCCGATGGGCTTGCCGCTGGTAAAGGAGTTATAGTAGCTGATACTATCGCAAAGGGAATGGGTGCTGTCCGATTGATCCTTGAAGACAAAGTATTCGGTGAATCCGGTGACAGAATAATAATCGAGGAGTTTCTTGAAGGAGAGGAAGCATCGATTCTCGCGTTTACCGATGGCGATACTGTTGTGCCTCTCGATTCTGCCCAGGATCATAAGCGGGTTAATGATCATGACAAAGGCCCAAATACTGGCGGAATGGGGGCATATAGCCCGACACCACTTATAAATGCTCATTTACAACAGAGAATACTTAAAAATATACTTGAGCCGATGGTTTACCAGATGAAAAAATCGGGCAATCCATACAAAGGCATTCTTTACGCGGGATTAATGATATCTGAAAACAATCCGAAAGTTCTTGAGTTCAATGTAAGATTCGGTGATCCTGAAACGCAGGCATTGCTTCCGAGGCTTGAAACCGATTTGATGGAGATATTTGTTGCTATCCATGAGAACAAACTTAATGAAATAACAATAAACTGGAATCCGGAATATGCTGTTAGTGTTGTACTTGCCTCCGGCGGTTATCCCGGTGAATATGAAAAAGGGATTGAGATACAGGGGCTTGAAGACGCTTCAAAAATGGATAAGGTAATGGTTTTTCATGCCGGGACAAAATTTGAGAATAACAGGTTTTATACTACAGGTGGAAGGGTTCTAAATGTAACCGCGTTAGGGAAAAGCATAGAAACAGCCCAGGATCGGGCATATGCCGCCGTGCGAAAAATATATTTCGATAAAATGCATTACAGGAAAGATATAGGAAGTAAAGCGTTGAAATATTTAAAAGGGGAAGCGGCATATGAGCATCAATAATAACCTTATTCCTGTAGTAGGAATTTTGATGGGCAGTAAATCTGATTTGCCTGTTATAGAATCAACGATAGAGAAATTGAGGGAATTCGGTATTCAGTTTGAAATAAAAATATTATCGGCGCATAGAACACCGCATCTTGCTATGGAATATGCCTCAAGCGCTGAATCAAGAGGGTTGAAAGTCATAATCGCGGCGGCTGGAGGAGCGGCTCATCTTGCTGGTGTAATAGCGGCTCACACGATATTGCCGGTAATAGGTATTCCGATAGAATCCACTCCGTTAAATGGTCTGGATTCTTTACTGTCGATAGTGCAAATGCCTGCCGGTGTACCTGTGGCAACTGTAGCGATAGGTAAATCCGGTGCTTCAAACGCGGCGATTCTTGCGGCGCAGATAATAGGAATTAGCGACAAAAATATTGCGAATAAATTAAAAGAGATGAAAAAAACAATGGCTGACAACGTCATCTCTGCTTCAAAAGAGGTAGAACAGATTGGATATTCTAAATCATAAAATTGTTAAGGTTAATCCGGTTCGTCCTGAACGAATGATAATTGAATTAGCCGTATCTGTATTGAAAAACAGTGGCTTGGTGGTGTTTCCCACTGAAACAGTGTATGGTGTCGGATCTTTATATGGAGACAAGAAAGCTGAAGATAAACTCTATTCAGTTAAAGAGCGCGGTAAAGATAAACCTTTTTCAATTCATATATCAAATGTAAATATTATCGATGAAATAGGATGTGTTATCGATAAAAGGGCAAAACAAATAATGAATAAATATTGGCCTGGTCCGGTTACGCTGATTCTTCCTTCCAAATCCAATCTTTCTGAAAAATACGGGTTCAGGTTTCCGGAACATCCGGTTGCGTTATCATTGATAGACCTGTGTGGCGGAGCTGTAATTGCTTCCAGCGCGAATGTTCATACTCAAATTAGCCCGATTACCGCTATAGATGCTTATAAGCAAATGGGAGATAAGGTTGATATTATACTGGATTCCGGAACAACAGGTTATGGAAAGGATTCGACAATAATTGATCTCTCGGATGCGGAAAATATTTCTGTATTGCGCGAAGGAGCTGTAAACAAGCAGAAAATATTAGAACTACTGAAAGAGGTTAATCTGTAAGTATGGATAAATCATTACGAAAACATATATTATTTATTTGTACCGGAAATGTTTGCCGAAGTCCGATGGCTGAAGGTATTTTCAGGTTTCTTTCAAAACACAGACAGGAACTGACATGCGAATCCGCTGGTTTGGCGGCTTATCCAGGGTTTCCGGCGAGCCCAAACGCTCTAAAAGTTGCGCGGAAGTATGGTGTGGATATAACTTCGCATTTATCAAAAAATATTTCCGAAGAAATACTAAAAAACGCAGATTATGTTTTTGCGATGACATCAACCCATCTTCAGGTAATTAAAGAACAGTTTCCGGAATATTCAAAAAGGGTTTATATATTAAAAGAGTTTGCACAAACCGATGACGGTTCGTTTTCACCAGATGTTGACGACCCTATAGGGCAGGATGAGATAGTTTATGAATTATGTTTCATTGAACTGGAAAAAGCAATAAAAGGAGTTCTGGAAAAAATATGAAAATTTCTGTTGGATCGGATCATGGAGGGTTTGAACTAAAAGAGTATATAAAAAGGTATCTTATGGAAAAAGGATATGAAGTTGAAGATGAAGGTTGTTTTTCAAGTCAATCGGTGGATTATCCTGATTATGGAAAAAAAGTAGCGAAGAAAGTATCTTTAGGGGAAGTACCTCTGGGTATTTTATCATGTAAATCAGGTATTGGAATGTCGATTGTGGCAAATCGGTTTAAAAATGTTCGTGCGGCTCTATGCAACAGCGAAGAATCAGCGTATATGAGTAGAGCGCATAATAATTCAAATATACTTGTGCTTGCCGCACAATACACAACTTTCGAACAAGCAAATAAAATCCTTGATATTTGGTTGAATACAAAGTTTGAGGGCGGCAGGCATTTGAGAAGAATAAACGAAATTGATGGTAACAATTGAGATAAGGAGATGACAGTGGATTATCTTAGAACTTGTGATCCTATGATAGCTGACGCAATTGAAAAAGAAACTGAGAGGCAAACTTATACATTGGAACTGATAGCTTCTGAAAACTTTGTGAGCAGGGCTGTTATGCAAGCTCAAGGTTCTGTTATGACAAATAAGTATGCCGAAGGTTATCCGGCAAAAAGATGGTATAACGGATGCGAATATGTTGATGTAGCCGAATCATTAGCAATAGAAAGAGCAAAACAACTTTTCGGCGCGGACCATGTTAACGTTCAGCCTCATTCCGGTTCTCAGGCGAATATGGCGGTTTATTTTGCCATGATGAAACCGGGCGATACGATTCTTGCGATGGACCTTTCGCATGGCGGGCATCTTACGCACGGAAGTAAAGTTAATTTTTCGGGTATTTTTTATAATGTGGTATCCTATGGAGTGCGAAAAGATACTGAACAACTTGATTATGACCTTATTGAGAAACTTGCTGTTGAGCATAAACCGAAAATGATTCTTGCCGGAGCAAGCGCGTACCCACGATTTATTGATTTTGAGAAAATGCGTTCTGCCGCCGATAAAGTAGGCGCGTATTTTATGGTCGATATGGCTCATATCGCCGGGCTTGTAGCGGCAGGTGTTCATCCGAGCCCGGTTCCTCACGCACATTTTGTTACGACAACGACTCATAAAACTCTGCGCGGGCCACGATCCGGTATGATTTTATGTAAAGAAGAATTCGCTAAAGATATAGATAAAATGATATTTCCAGGAATACAAGGCGGGCCGTTAATGCATGTTATAGCCGCTAAAGCGGTTGCCTTTAATGAAGCTCTGCAGTCGGAATTCAAGGATTATGCTGCTCAAGTTGTCAAGAATGCAAAAATCCTATCTGATTCATTACAAAAATCAGGATTGAGAATTGTTTCCGGCGGAACTGATAATCATCTTATGCTTGTAGATGTTTTCGGTTTGAAAATTACAGGTAAAGATGCATCTACCGCTCTCGAAAAAGCAGGAATTACGGTAAATAAAAACATGATTCCGTTTGATACGCAAAGCCCATTTCAGACAAGCGGAATAAGAATCGGAACACCCGCATTGACTACTCGCGGTATGAAAGAACCGGAAATGCTCAAGGTTGCCGATTTTATTGTTAGAGTTTTGAAAGATATAAGCAATGAAAATGTTATCTCGAAAGTAAGAGAAGAGGTAAAAGATCTTTGCTCAAAATTTGTATTTTATCATAATGAAGTAAAAACAGTACATAATTAAGGGGATATTATGAAGACTGCCTTGATCACAGGTATTACCGGCCAGGACGGATCATATCTTGCGGAATTCTTATTATCAAAAGGATATACTGTACATGGGATGGTTAGAAGGGCAAGCACGGAAACATTCTCACGGATTGAGCATATACGCGATAAAATAGAGATTCATCAGGCGGATTTACTCGATCAGCTTTCAATAATAAATCTTATTGAAAGTGTAAAACCTGATGAGATATATAATCTTGCCGCGCAATCATTTGTGCCTACATCATGGGTACAGCCTGTTCTTACGGCTCAATTTACGGCTGTTGGAGTAGTTAAAATGCTTGAAGCGATAAGGTTGGTTAATAAAAAGATAAGATTTTACCAGGCGTCATCAAGTGAGATGTTCGGCAAAGTTCAAGCAGTACCGCAAAATGAACATACACCGTTTTACCCGCGGAGTCCATATGGGGTCGCTAAAGTATATGGACATTGGATAACTGTCAATTACAGGGAAAGTTATGATATATATGCGTGTTCAGGAATACTATTCAATCACGAGTCGCCACGAAGAGGGAAAGAATTCGTTACTCGAAAAATTACTGATGGAGTAGCAAGAATAAAGAATGGTTTGCAGGATAAATTATTTTTAGGCAATCTTGACGCGAAAAGAGATTGGGGATTCGCCGGGGATTATGTAAGGGCAATGTGGCTTATGCTCCAACAGCCTGAACCTGATGATTATGTCATATCTACAGGCGAGACTCATTCAGTTAGGGATTTTTGTCAATTTGCATTCCAGTATGCCGGGTTAAATTGGGAAGAGTTTGTTAAAATCGATCCGCAGTTCGTAAGGCCTGCTGAAGTAGACCTTCTTATAGGCGATTGCACTAAAGCCAAAAATAAGCTTGGATGGAAACCTGAAGTATCGTTCAAGGGACTTGTTGAGATGATGACGGACGCTGATCTCAAAAGGTATTCAAAATGAAAAAAGCTTTGGTTACCGGGATATGCGGATTTGTAGGACGCCATCTTTCGGAGTTATTGATAAAAAAAGGTTATATGGTATATGGTATATACCAGTTGCCGGCTGATATCGATTTATTGCCATCGCAAATGAAAGAACAGTTGACTTTATTTGAATGCGACATAACAGAATCGGAAAAAATAAGACAGATATTTTTATCGCATGATTTTGATCTTGTATTTCATCTTGCAGGAATTGCTCATGTACCGTTTGCAGAAAAAAATCTGGAAACCGCATTTTCTGTAAATGTTATTGGTACGGGTAATATACTTAATGCGCTAAAAGAAAAACCCAATTGCCAAATGATTTATGTGAGTTCAAGTGAAGTATATGCCCCTATGCCGGAAGAAAAAATGCCTTATACTGAATCTCATTTGGTTTCGCCTTCAAACATTTATGGTATTACAAAATATTCTGCGGAAATGTTGTGTTCGTTATATTCCAAAAAATGGGATTTAAAAATAATAATATTCCGTCCTTTTAATCATATAGGCCCGTATCAGAGTCCTTTGTTTGTAGCGCAGGAATTCGCCAGAAAAATAGCTTTGATTGAGAAAGGTCAAAACGAGCCTGAAATTAAGGTCGGTAATCTGGAAGTGATGCGGGATTTTTCAGATGTTAGAGATATCGTCGAAGGTTATGTTCTCGCGGCGGAATGCATACATAATAGTGAATTGTTTAATATTTGTTCAGGAAATGCAATAAAAATCAGAGAACTGCTTGATCAATTATTGAGTATATCAACAATAAAAATAAAAGTGACTGTAGATGAAACAAAATTTAGAAAAAACGATAATCTTCTTCTTAAAGGATCTTATCGTAAATTAAATAAACTTACCGGCTGGGAACCTAAAATACCACTTTCAAAATCATTAACAGATATATTAAATTACTGGAGACAAAATATTTAATATGACAGAACTTAGCGCTTTGATTCTGGGGATAATTCAAGGGCTTACAGAATTTCTGCCTGTAAGCAGTTCAGGACATTTAGTGATTTTTCAACAATTTTTTAATGTCGAAAAAGATCTGCAGATGTTCTTTGACATAACTGTCCATCTTGGAACACTTATGGCAATTATAATCTGCTTTTTGCCGGACGTTAAAAATTTAACTTATGTATTTATAAAAAAAGGATTTAAATTTTTAAGCTGGAAAGAATCATTTAAAAATGAATTTGATTTTAAATTGATTGTTTATATTCTGATAAGTACCTTTATCACAGGCTGTTTAGGAATATTATTCAAAGATCATATTGAGATAATGTTTGATAAACCTAAAATTGTCGGTATAAATCTAATTTTCACCGGATTGATTTTATATATTTCAGAAAGAATAAGTAAAAGGTCCAATAATAAAGATTTGACCCTGTTTACTATTAAAGATGCCTTTATTCTTGGTCTGATACAATCAATTGCGCTAATGCCTGGAATATCGCGATCAGGTATAACGATTGCCTGTGCCCTGGTCCTTGGTTTTATTCAGAAAGATGCTGCAAAATATTCGTTTTTGCTTGCTATACCGGCTATAGCAGGCGCATTTATACTTGAATTGAAAGATATAATTGCAAATGGATTTAACAACGATTGGATATTTCCTTTGCTAACCGGATTTATAACATCTTCATTAGCGGGTATTCTTGCCATAAAGCTAATTTTGTTTGTGCTTAAAGAGAGAAAACTTTTTATATTCTCTATTTACTGCTGGGTATTATCTTCTTTGATAATTCTATTTATGTGATTTAAAAAAATATAGCTTGGAAGGCAGATAAAAAAATGGTGGAGGATAGCGGGCTCGAACCGCTGACCCCAACACTGCCAGCGTTGTGCTCTCCCAGCTGAGCTAATCCCCCACACTTAATTGCAAATATTATACGGAAAAATATTTTAAAATCAATAAAAAAATTAATATCAGGAAATTATATATTTAAAACAAGGCCGTCATAGGCCAGATAAATATTTTCGGGCAATTCAGAATTAACTTTAATATGATCAATCTCATGTGAAATATGAGTTAAATAAGCTTTTTTGGGCTGAAGTTTTGTCACGATATTAATCGCATCCGGGATCGAATGATGAGTCGGATGAGGTTTATATCTAAGTCCATTAATAACAAGTATATCGAGTTTCTCAAGCATTGATAGCGACGTATCTGAAATAAAACTGCAATCTGTAATATAGGCGATTTTATCCCATCGGTAACCATAAATTTCCAAATTTCCATGCATAATGGGAACGGGGATTATTTCTTTAGCAAAGAGATCGAACGAGATTCCCGAGTCAAGTTCATATAGCTCCAAACTTGGTAATCCGCCTCCTTTTGGGGTATAGCCATTAAAAATATAGTCAAAACTTTTGCGTAAAGTATCTATGGTTAATTTTGACCCGAAACAAGGAATCGATGATTTCTGTATTCTATTAAAAATACGGATATCATCGATTCCAAATAAATGATCTGCATGATGATGCGTAAATAAAACCGCATCTATATGTGGTACGGGATTGTTAAGCAATTGTGTACGCAAATCAGGCGTTGTATCTATGAGAACAAATTTACCGTTATAAGATAATATAACGGAACTTCTCAACCGCTTATTAAATGTTGATTCCGATCTGCAAACTTCGCATTCACATCCAATCATTGGAATCCCATACGAAGTTCCGGTACCAAGAAACGTTAGCTGCATCCGATATTATTTTATGTGTAAATATTGAGAAATTATCGGAGCAAACTTAACGGTCACACCAGCAACAACAACGCTCACCATACTCATTAATTTAATTAAAATATTAAGAGATGGACCGGCAGTATCTTTGAAAGGATCACCAACAGTATCACCAACAACGCTTGCTTTATGGCATACCGATCCTTTACCGCCATGTTCGCCTGTCTCAATATATTTTTTAGCATTATCCCAGGCGCCGCCTGAATTATTAAGAAATACAGCAAGGACGAAACCGGATGTCAATCCACCGCAAAGCAATCCCATAACTCCAGGTACATCAAGTATTAAACCCACAAGAACAGGTACAATGATAGCAAGAAGCGATGGGAACAACATTTCTCTCTGAGCGCCTTGTGTGGAAATTTGCACGCAAGATGCATAATCAGGTTTTTCAGTTCCTTTCATTATTCCCGGTTTCGAACTAAATTGACGTCTTACTTCCTCAACCATTTTGCCAGCGGCTCTACCGACTGCTTGAATTGTAAGAGCACAGAAAACAAAAGCCATCATTGCTCCAAGGAAAACACCGATTAAAACTTTTGGATTCATCAGTGTAATATTATAATACAACATAAAATCCTGGAGAGATGCAAGTGGTTTGCCAGTAATATTAGAACTATGAGTTGTAACGGCGACTACTTTATCGAAAACCTGAATGGTTTGTGTTCCAAGTCGTTCAAGGCCTATCCTTATTTCCTCAATATATGCAGCAAGAAGAGCAAGAGCAGTTAAAGCCGCGGATCCGATAGCGAATCCTTTGCCTGTCGCGGCTGTTGTATTGCCGAGAGCGTCAAGTGCGTCAGTTCTTTTTCTTACATCGTGTCCAAGCCCGCTCATTTCAGCGTTACCGCCAGCGTTATCGGCAATAGGTCCATATGCATCGGTAGCGAGAGTGATTCCAAGAGTACTTAACATACCTACTGAAGCAATGCTTATACCATATAAACCGAGACTCGGATCACTAAACCCTCCGGCGAAAGCATAGCTTAAAATCATACCAAGACCAACAGTGATAACCGGAATACCCGTAGATAACATACCTATAGCTGTACCGGCAATAATTACGGTAGCAGGCCCGGTTTTTGAGTGATTGGCAATACCCCGAGTAGGCAAATAATCATGCGATGTATAATATTCTGTGGATTGACCTATAATAATACCCGCTGCAAGACCGGTTAAAATTGACCAGAAAATACCCATGTTTTCGGGGAAAAATAATTTAACGGAAAACCAAGATCCAGCGATAATCAAAACGGAACTTATAATAACCCCGAAAAGAAGAGATCTTAAAAGATCCTTTTGAGTAGCATTTTCCTTTGTTCTGACAGAATAAATCCCAAGTATAGATGCAATAACACCGATACCGGCAATAAGCATTGGTAGAACGACACCGTTTATTCTGGCGGTAGAACTAACAAAAGCCGCAGCACCCAAAGCGGCGGTTGCGAGAATAGATCCGCAATAAGATTCATAAAGATCGGCACCCATACCTGCAACGTCACCTACATTGTCGCCTACGTTATCAGCTATTGTTGCAGGATTGCGTGGATCGTCTTCAGGGATACCGGCTTCAACTTTACCGACAAGATCCGCGCCAACATCAGCGGCTTTGGTGAAAATACCGCCGCCAACTCTCGCAAACAGAGCCTGAGAGGATGCTCCCATACCGAAACACAGCATTGTTACTGTAATTTCCATCAAATTATAATGAACATTGAACAATGGAGCGACGTAATACAATATCAAGAACCATAAACTAATATCCAACAGTCCCAACCCGACAACTACAAGGCCCATAACAGCTCCGGCTCGGAAAGCTACTTTCAATCCCTGATTAAGAGATATAGAAGCGCCTTGTGCTGTTCTTGCGGAAGCATTAGTTGCGGTTTTCATGCCGAGATAACCTGCTAAACCTGAGAAAAAACCGCCTGTTATGAATGCGAAAGGTACCAGTTTAGCCTGCACATTTAATACAAATGCCAGAAAAGCAAACATTAAGAAAGCCACAATAAAGAAAATAGTAACAACTTTGTATTGTTGTCTGAGATAAGCCATAGCGCCTTCCCTGACATACTGGGCAATTTCTTTCATCGTTTGATTACCTTCGCTTTTGCTCATAATTTCTTTATAGAAAAAATAAGCGAAAATAAGGCCGAGGATGGATCCAATTGGGGCAACCCACCAAACAAAAGGTATTGGAGGCAAAGCGGATCCGGCTTCCTGTGAAAACACAGGAGTGCCCATGGATAACAAAGAAATCATGACAAAAAACAATTTTCTCATAGACAAAATACTCCTTATTTAGATTTTATATGGTAATCTTGCAATCATAAAAAACAAAGTTGGTATATAATATTTTTAGGATTATGATTTGTCAATAAAATAAAAATTACGCTTATATACTGTTCAATCAAAAAAAATCATTTATCTTTTGTTCGGTTTTGGGCTTTGTCTGGGGTTGAAATCATGCAATTCGACATATATGGATACACAAAAAAATGTTCGGATTAAAATATTGTTTAAAAATTTATTATATTTTTATGGTATTAGTCAAATTTTGTCAAGAATATATTATTTATCATAAAAATAAATAATATTAAAAAATATTTTTATACGCTTGAATAATTATTGTGTGTATAAATGATCGGCTATTTCATTTTTATCATTATGGATATATTTGTTTAATATTATGCTATGATTTTAATACTCCATCCTTTTAAATCATATTTATTAAAAAATATTAATAATTTTGATGAAAATAAATAAAATCCTGATTCAATTATGAATACATGGTATTTCCAATTTAAAATAATGTAAAATATTTAAAATTACATATAGTAATAAAACATATAAATCATTGGATAAAAGAATAAGGTTAAGTTGTATTACTGTATGGAAATATACTATACACAAATATAATGTAATGATTTCAAAAAGTAATTAAAGAATTGAACTTATGTCAGTATGACCGGCCCCCGTTTTTGGTACCAGTTAAAACTTAGTGGTTTTCTCCATAGACTGTTGATCCGGGGTCCAATTCAGGAAATGGAGTTAGGCCGTAGG
>Ga0302253_1000388_pt1 | contig 37778 bp, 29 predicted proteins | sample AAG_RA_Trp_MG_FD_193537 | JGI IMG/M metagenome (GOLD analysis project Ga0302253, IMG submission 193537) | Enriched activated sludge microbial communities from anaerobic digester in WTTP, New Holstein, Wisconsin, United States - AAG_RA_Trp | ecosystem: Engineered > Bioreactor > Anaerobic >...
TTGCATGTAAATATAAATCAAAATCATAAACAACAAACAGGGGCTTGTAACCCGAATAAAAAAGGTTCTTTCTTTAAAAAAATATAAGCAGCGTTAGCTATTATTCTGTCTTAGAAAACTGGTAATTATAAGAGGAACTGAATAATAAGATAAACGCTCACGTCATGGCGTGGGCTTTACTTATTTGTTCCTCGGGTATTCCAGTACCTCTAAGACGAATATAGTTATGTCCCACGCTACTTATTTAAAAAAATTTGGTTAATGCTTGAGGGACAGAGGCAAAAAAAATTTAATGTTTATGAAAAAGTTAATTTTTATTTCTTTGTTTTTAAGTGCAGGTATTATGGTGCATGCACAATTAAAAGTATTAAGCAGTGGCTTTGTTGGAGCACAAACAACAAATCCTCTATCTTCTTTTCAAATTAGAGACGATTATACTAAAATTGCTTTTGGCTCGGCTAATTATTCTGCATTAAATTGGGGAACTTCTTATATTGGCTTTAATGTTGTCAGACGAAGTGATAATAATACGTGGCTTTCAATTAATGACGGTTCTTCGGCAAATGGTGGCAGCATTATATTTGGAAGCCTTGACGGAGCCATTAACTTTATACCTATAAGCAGTACGGGTAATTCACCACAATCAAATTCTGATGCAACTATTTATTCAAAAAGAGCTATGGTTATTGCAGGTAATGGAAATGTAGGTATTGGTATGGGAACATCTTCACCTAACAATTTATTACAGGTTGCAGGTCTGATAAATTTTGATAATACTTTATACAATACTTTTTTAGGTTATCAATCAGGTTATACAAATACAGCCGGAACAAGAAATACATTTGCAGGTTATCAGTCCGGCAAATTAAGTACGGCAAATTATAATTCTTTTTATGGTTCATACAGCGGGGTAAATAATTCCACTGGAGAAGCAAATACATTTTCCGGTGCATGGGCTGGAAATTCAAATACTACCGCCGGATATAATGCATTTTATGGTTACAAGGCGGGTTACTCAAATACATCAGGACAGAACAATACTTTTACCGGTTATAAAGCAGGGTATTCAAATACAACCGCACATTATAACTCTTTTTACGGTACGCTAAGCGGTTTATATAATACAGGAAATTATAATACTTTTACAGGATATGCTGCAGGCATTAATAATACAACAGGCTATAATAATACTTTTACAGGATATGATGCAGGCATTTATAATACAACAGGCTATAATAATACTTTTATAGGATTTTACTCAGGAAGTAGTAACGTTTCAGGTTATTGTAATACATTTATTGGTGATAATGCGAGTGCGAACGGGAACTATAATAATGCAACAGCCATTGGTAGTAGTGCAGTTGTCACTGCAAGCAATCATATCATGATAGGGAGTAGTACTGTTACTGAAATAGGAGGATATGCCGGTTGGACAAATTATTCAGACGGGCGGTTTAAGACCAATGTTCAGGAAAATGTTAAAGGATTGGCATTTATTATGAAACTTCGCCCGGTTACTTACCAGTTAAATACACAACAACTTGATGCATTTATTAAACAAAATATGCCCCAGCAAACCGATAGTTCAGGAAATCCTCTTACAATTCCTGCAGGCAATTTCTCCGAATCTATGGCAATTATTCACTCCGGGTTTATTGCTCAGGAAGTAGAGCAGGCAGAAATTGAAACCGGTTTAACCTCTTCTATAGTAAGTAAACCATCTAACAATAATGATGCTTATAGTCTGGCTTATGGAGAAATAGTTGTTCCTCTTGTAAAAGCCGTACAGGAATTAAAATATACCATAGACAGTTTAAAAACGTTGCAAAAAATTACAGACAGTTTGAATACCGATTTGCAAAAAATACTAAATACAACTATTGCCGACATGCAACAGCAAATAAATAATTGTTGTATTGCAAGTACAACAAAAGAAATGGAACTTCCACAAAGTACCAATTCTAACACAAACAATATTTCCGGAAACAAAACTGCTTACTTGCTGCAAAACATACCAAACCCCTTTAATACTAAAACTACCATACGCTATTATATTCCCGAAAACACCACTTCGGCAAACCTCATGATTTTTGATATGCAGGGAAAACTTATAAAAACATATCCTGTAAACAGTAAAAAAGAAGGCTTTACCGAAATTAATGGCGGCGAAATGCAACCCGGCATGTATATGTACAGTCTTATTATAGACGGCCAAGAAATTGATACCAAACGCATGATATTAACCAATTAAAGAATGTCGTTTATGAAAACAAAAATTATATATGCGTTTTTGCTATTCCTGAGCATTGGAATAGCAAGTAATGGGCAGATTAATCAATATATCACGTTTAGTACAAATTATACTGTCAACAATGTTCTTCTTAATGACAGTAATAATTATAGTCGCATTACAATGCCCGGTATGCAAAAAACCGACAGTATCGGTTATCCTGCCCTGCCTGTAAAATATATACGGTTGGTAATTCCACAAAATTGCGATGCTAACATTATTATAATAAATAATATCACCAAGCAGGATATTCATATAATTAATAAGATTGAACCTGTACAACCTCCTATACCAACGAGTATGAATTACCAAAGCAATGGTTTTAATTCCCCTAATTCTAAAAGATATTCGTCTCAAATTCCCTATCCTGTTAATATTGTTCGCATTGTACATCAGGATTACTATAGAGGACATCGTATTGTTACAATTGCTGTTTATCCTTTTCAATATATTCCTGCTGATAATAAATTGGATTTTATATCATCTGTTGATTTTACATTGCAATACAGCCCGAATACTATTAGCCAGAAAAAACAATTAGCCGACTCAACTACACTTAAAATATTATCTTCAATGGTTGAAAATAAAGATGATATAAAGACATTCCTGATTAAAAACAAACCCCCAAATGGAATAAAAACAGGTATTCATGTAAATTGCGATTATATTATTGTAACCTCTCAAGATTTAGCGCCTGCATTTGCACAATTTATGGCGTGGAAAAGAAGAAAAGGCGTTAATATTAAACTGGTAACCACAGAAGATATATATGCAAATTATACAGGCGATAATATTTCGGGTATTAACGATGATGCCGGTAAAATACGCCAATTTCTTTTTGATACCTATAATAATAGCGATAATTTACAATATGCTCTTTTAGGGGGGTACTATACCATTGTGCCGATAAGATTAGGGTATTCTAATAATAATAATGATGCAACAAGTTATGTGATTCCAGCAGATTTATATTTTGCTGATTTTGATGGAGATTGGGAAGTAGATAATGACGGAAGATATGGAGAACCGCAAGACAATGTAGATTTTGACCCTGAAATATATGTAGGCAGAATAGGGGCTCAAACAACACATGAAATAGAAAATTGGACAAGAAAAACTTTATTGTACGAACAAAATCCCGGCAATGGGGATAATTCGTATGTAACTCATGCTTTTTTTACACAATCTGATGATATGCAAAGTACGGATGATGCTGATAATGTATTAAATGAATGTAATTGGGTAACAAGCAATACTGTTTTTAATGAAGATGATGATATTAATGGATATTGTACAAGTTATGTACCAGATTTCCCTACAGGTCAAGATGTTATTAATGAATTTAATAATCATTATGGTTTTTGTAGTTTTATGGGACATGGCTGTGCAGATGCTGTATCTGTAGCAACATTATATCTTAATACTGATAGATATTGTGATGGAACACTATATAATGGTAATACCAGCCAAACAAAACATAATGTAAGTTCTTTTGATTTTCACGATGGAAGTTCCTATGCGATTGTTGAAAGCGGAAATGGCATGGATAATATGACCAATACTAATTATCCTTCCATAATGTATTCCATGTCTTGTGAAACTGCACAATCGGATTATTATCCTGAGTTAACTGGAGATAGAAGCATGGCAGAAGCATATACGGTAGTTGTAAATGGCGGTGGAAGCCATTATCTTGGTAATACAAGATATGGATGGACAGGCACATCGACGTATATGTTTATTGATTTTTGTAGGGCTATATCAAATTATACAATTTATAAAATAGGTATAACTGAAGCATATTCTAAAGTAAATTATAGTTATTATATGGAATATACTCATAATTTATTTGGTTGTCCTGAAACTGAAATCTGGACGACAACGCCATCGCAGTTTTCGAGCGCTTCAGTAACCGAAAACGGTTCGAGTGTGACGGTTAGTAGCGGCGGCGTTAGCGGTTGTACAATGTGTGTAATGAGCGCACTCGATAACGGGAATAGTTATTACAATGTTCAAACCAATGTGTCATCTTATACATTTACGAATGTGCCTCAGCCTTATTTAGTAACCATTACAAAGCATGATTACATTCCATATCTAAAAAATCCCGATAATATTTATATACAGGACGAAATCATTGGTTCCGATTTGTATATATACGGGGTTAATTTTTATGCCGGCGAAAATGTTACCAATCAGTTACCTCAGGGACCTGTAGTTATAAACAATAATTCCAATGTAGTTTTTGATGCCTCTGGCAATGTTAATCTCGAAGGTGGTTTTGAAGTACAAAGCGGAAGTTCGTTTGAAATCAAATAAAATTTTACCAATATGAAAAAGTATTTATTTATTTTATTAGCATTAGCCTTTTTTAAGGCTAATGCACAATCGTATCAATATGTTCCATTCCCGACGGGAGATGCGGTATGGAGTGAGTATTATAGAAGTGAGGAACAACAAAGCCCACCATGGTTTTATTATTACTATGATAAAATTGCCATGACAGGGGAAGATACAACCATCAATGAAAAAATATATAAAAAACTCTATTTATTTAATGATACTGTTTTTAATATTCATAATGCTACATATTTAGGTGGTTTAAGAGAGCAAAATAAAAAAATATATTACTATGGCGATACCATTCGTTCACTAAAACCAATATATGCTTTTCAGGAAATTTTACTTTATGATTTTAATTTGACTATAGGTGATACTTTACATCCCGATTCAAATACATATAGTAATTTTTTAGGGTATTTTATTGTTAAAAATATTGATACAATTATTATTGGAAATGTGCCTCGAAGAAGGATAACCTTTAATGGAAGTTATGCACGATGGGTAGAAGGTGTTGGTGATTTGGAAGGATTATTATTTCCAATAAGTGGTATAGTAACGAAATCTGGTCAACCATTAGGGGACCTTATTTGTTTCAAACAAAACGATACCATTGTTTATTTCAATAATAACTATTCTGAATGCATGCCCTTAAATGTACCTGCAAAAACTGCTGCTTCAGAGAATATTATAATTTCTCCCAATCCTGCCACCAGTTATCTTTCATTGAATACATACAACTTTCAACTTTTACCTTTTACCTTTCAACTCTATGATGTTCAAGGCTCTTTACAAAGGGAAGGAAAAATTACAGGAACGCAGGCAGAAATTAATGTATCCGATTTGCCACGTGGTTTATATGTCTTAAAAATTATAACTGATAAACAAATGATAACAAAGAAGGTGGTGTTGCAATGAAAGTAATAATGAATAATTTAACCACCTTAAAATCCCCTCTATCAAGAGGGGAAAAGGGGTGTGTTTTAAAATAAATGCCTTATGAACTTAGCAAAGCGTTATCATAGCCTATCCCGACTTGTCGGGAAATACCTATTAAGAAAAATAATTAACAAGGTGAATAAAACAACAACAATTAAATGGCTTATCGGAATAGCATTATTGAATATTCAAATAACTGCATATTCCCAATATTTTATTGATGATAATAAAGAATGGGCGATTGTGTCTACTTATAGCACTAAGTCAAATCCTAAATGGACAACCTATTATAAATTCATGGGAGATTCTACTATAAATGGATTTACATATCATAAACTTTACCATTCAACTGATTCAAATCAAGTAAACTGGACATTAAATTCTTTTTGGTGGGAAAGAAATGATAGTATTTTTAGACGTTGTCAGAACAATGGAAATTTAAATGATACCATTATTTTAATGTATGATTTTAATCTTCAGGAAGAGGATACTTTTCGTATTGATGAATATGAATGGATGAAAGTTGATTCAATACGTTATTTAGAATGGGGTGGAAGTATAAGAAAACATTGGTTTTTTTCATATTATGGAATATTCATTACCTGGGTTGAAGGAGTTGGAAGTTTAGAAAATTTTAGTTGTCCTGCTGGTTATTTAAATAGTTTATCAGAATCACTACTTTGTTTTTATGAAAATGAAAATGTAGTTTACCATAGTCCAAGTCATACAGACTGCTATGTATATACAGGGGTTCCTTCTATTAAAAAAAACCAAGAGTTTATAAATATATTTCCAAATCCTGCTACAAATAAACTTACATTGAATACATACAACTTTCAACTTTTACCTTTTACCTTTCAACTCTATGATATGCAAGGCTCTATACAAAGGGAAGGAAAAATTACAAACATGCAGGCAGAAATTAATGTAGTTGATTTGCCGCGGGGTTTATATGTCTTAAAAATTGTAACTGATAAACAAATGATAACAAAGAAAGTGGTGTTGCAATAAATTATTATGGTCTCGTTTTGTTGTAAGCAACGAAATATTAAACTCTCCGAATGCAAGCAGGGACATGTACCAGATAACTTTCGGAGAGTTTACAATTAAGCGGTTTGGTATAAAATGATAATCCGAAATATCTGTTATCTTATCGTTGAGCGGTCATTGTTGAATAATGCCATAATGTGTTGGGCATTCTCCTCGACACGTGTATCTGCATTTAACCAATGAATGGGTATTCCACGTCGTTCCATTCCTCTAAAATAGGTCATTTGTCTTTTAGCAAATTGATGAATGGCCGTTTCGAGTTTTGAAAAAAATACATCATACGAATAAAAGCCAAGAAGATATTCAGTAATATATTTATATTCCAATCCGTAATATATCAGGTCATCGGCATTAATGCCGTCATGGAGCAATTGACGAACCTCGTCAATCATTCCTTGTTCAAGGCGAACTTTAAGCCGTTGGGTTATTTTTTCTCGTCGCATATTTCTATCCAGCATAAGTCCGATGTTCAAACTGTTTAAAGGGGAATAATGATTCAATACAGTTTTATGTTGATGTTCGTACACTTCTATTTCTATAGCCCTAATGGCACGTTTTTTTGTGTCCACATCGGTTTTATTATGAAGATTTTTATATGATTTCAATATTTTAATAAGTTCTGTTAAACTAAGAGTTTCTAATTTCTTACGCAATTCAATATTTTCTGGCACTTCCACAAGATTATAATTTCGTAGAACAGATTCAATATACATACCAGAACCACCACAAAGTACAGGAAGTTTTTCCCGTTTAACAATTTCACTGTAAACCGAATAAAAATCATTTTTAAAACGAAAAACATTATATTTTTCACCGGGTTCAAGTATATCAATTAAGTGGTAAGGAATAGGAATATGGTTAATTGTATATTCGGACAAATCCTTGCCAGTGCCGAGGTTCATTTTTTTATAGACTTGACGGCTGTCGGCACTAATCATTTCACCATTCATCTGATAACACAATTGTACTGCAAGTTTTGTCTTGCCTGTAGCGGTTGGTCCAAGTATGGTGATTATATTATACTTCATTACAGAGCAAATGTAGTGTGTAATTATTGATAATTCAAAAATAGAGTTTAAATTTATTACGATAATGGGATATCAATACATTTATTATCTTTGCAGTTTTATAAATTTAAAAAGGTTATGCCGAAACGCTATAATGAATATAAGCAGTTGGATTTATCTCAGATAAATAAGGAGATACGTTCATTGTGGGAGGAGAATAAAACGTTTGAAAAAAGTTTGACAGTACGTGAGGGGTTTCCTGATTTTATTTTTTATGAAGGTCCACCTTCGGCAAATGGTGTACCCGGCATTCATCACGTTATTTCACGCACTATAAAAGATTTAGTTTGTCGTTTTAAAACCATGGAAGGTTATCGTGTGAATCGTAAAGCAGGGTGGGATACACATGGTTTGCCTGTTGAACTTGGCGTTGAAAAAACACTTGGCATACATAAGGAAGATATTGGTAAAACTATTTCGGTAGAAGAATATAATGCCCTTTGCAAAAAGGATGTTATGAAATATACCGACCTATGGGAAGAACTGACCAATATGATGGGCTTTTGGATAGACATGGAACATCCTTACATTACGTATGAAAATAAATATATTGAAACATTATGGTGGCTATTAAAACAATTGTTCAACAAAGGTTTGTTATATAAGGGATATACCATTCAGCCCTATTCGCCTGCTGCCGGTACGGGATTAAGCACCCACGAACTTAATCAACCCGGTTGTTATAAAGATATTAAGGATACTACGTTAACCGCTCAATTTAAAATTATAAAAGATACTGTTTCTTCTTTTCTTTTTAACGATACAAATACCGATATTTACTTTCTGGCATGGACTACTACACCATGGACATTGCCTTCCAATACGGCATTAGCCGTAGATGAAAACATAGAATATGCAAAAATCTTAACCGTTAATCCTTATACACATGTTCCTATTACTGTTATTCTTGCCTCAGAACGTATTCCTGCCTATTTTAATGAACAGGGAAAAGATGCTCCACTAAATGATGTGAATGAAAACACAAAAATACTTCCTTATAAAATACTGGCTGTTTATAAAGGCGCATTATTGGCAAATATCCGATATGAACAACTTATTACATGGCATAAACCTGAAAAGGGAGACGCATTTAAAGTTATTTTAGGCGATTTTGTTACCACCGACGAGGGTACCGGTTTGGTACACATTGCTCCAAGTTTTGGTGCAGACGATTTTCGCATGTCAAAACAATACGGACTTGCCTCGTTGACGTTGGTCGATAAGCAAGGACGATTTATTGAAGGATGTGGAGAATTTAGCGGTCGTTTTGTTAAGCAGGCTTATGAAGATGAAGCACATAAACACCCCGAATCGGTGGATGTAGAAATAGCCATCATGCTTAAAAAACAAAACAAGGCATTTAAAATTGAAAAGCATGAACACAGTTATCCACATTGCTGGCGTACCGATAAACCAATTTTATATTATCCGCTCGATTCGTGGTTTATTAAAACTACTGCCTTAAAAGAACGATTAATAGCACTTAACAATACTATAAACTGGCAACCACCTTCAACGGGTTCAGGACGTTTCGGACAATGGCTCGAAAACTTGGTGGATTGGAATTTGTCGCGTTCACGGTATTGGGGCACACCCCTGCCAATATGGGCAACCGCCGATTACAGTGAAATGATTTGTATAGGCTCTTTATCCGAACTGCAATTAGAAATTGACAAATCCATTCAAGCCGGTTTTATGTCATCCAACCAACTAAAAAATTTTGTTCCCGGTGATAATTCTGATGATAACTATCATACCTTCGATTTGCATAAACCTTATGTAGATGCTATTATTTTAGTTTCTCCATTGGGAAAACCCATGCATCGCGAACCCGATTTGATTGATGTTTGGTTCGACTCAGGTGCCATGCCTTATGCACAGTGGCATTATCCATTTGAACATAAAGACGATTTTAATAAATTGTTTCCTGCCGATTTTATTGCCGAAGGGGTTGACCAAACACGCGGATGGTTTTTTACACTTCATACGATTGCCGTTATGCTGTTCGATTCTGTTGCCTATAAAAATATCATCTCTAACGGATTGGTATTAGACAAAAATGGAAATAAAATGTCCAAACGGTTGGGAAATGCTATTGACCCGTTTGACGTAATAAAAAAATACGGTGCCGATACGGTACGATGGTATATGATAACCAATGCACAACCTTGGGACAATTTGAAATTTGATATAGAAGGATTGGAAGAAGTAAAACGTAAATTTTTTGGCACACTCTATAATACGTACTCCTTTTTTGCTCTTTACGCTAATATTGATGGATTTACCGGTACAGAAAAACAAGTACCCATAAATCAACGTCCCGAAATAGACCGATGGATTATTTCACTTCTTCATTCTCTTATCGAAGACGTTCATAAAAATTATGGCAAATATGAACCTACACAAGCAGGACGCTTGATTCAAAATTTTGTTATAGACCATTTGAGCAATTGGTATGTCCGGTTAAATAGAAAACGCTATTGGGGTGGAAATATGGATAAGGATAAATTATCGGCTTATCAGACATTATTTGAGTGTTTAATTCAAATATCAAAATTAATGGCACCCATAGCCCCCTTCTATGCTGAAAAATTGTTTAATGATTTACATGGAAATGAAATGGAATCAACGACATCGGTTCATCATACGTTATTTCCTAAAGCAAATCAGCAGATAATTGACAAAAAACTGGAAGAACGCATGCAACTTGCACAAACTATTACTTCGCTGGTACTGTCGTTACGGCGAAAAGTAAATATTAAAGTACGCCAACCGTTAGGCAAAATTTTAATTCCAGCCATAAATAATCAGTTTATAGAACAACTGCAGCAGGTTAAAGATATTATTTTATCCGAAGTAAACGTAAAGGAGTTGGAATTTGTAGAGGTCAATTCAGATATTATTTTGAAAAAAATAAAACCCAATTTCAAATTGCTGGGACCTAAAATGGGGAAATACATGAAAGAATTGAGCAATGAACTTGGTAAACTGACACAATCACAAATACAACAAATAGAAAAAGATGGTCAGTATATTTTTATTTCCAGTAATGAGACATTCACCATTCTTTTGAATGAACTTGAAATCTATACTCAGGATATACCCGGTTGGCTTATTGCTACGGAAGGCATGATAACGGTTGCCCTTGATATTTCCGTTACGGAAGAATTAAAATTTGAAGGTATTGCCCGCGAATTGGTTAATCGTATTCAAAACATACGCAAGGAAAGCGGATTGGAAGTTACCGATAAAATTATTGTTAACATGCAGAAAGATGAAGTGATGGAAAAAGTAATTGAACGCCATAAAAATTATATATCTTCGCAAACATTGGCAAAAGATATAATTTTTTATGATAATTTGGAACAAAATAATCTGCAAGTCGTAGAAATTGATACTAATTTAAAAATAAAAATTCATATAAGTAAAGTATAATCACCAATTAATATATATATACTATGTCAGAAAAAACAAGGTACTCCGACGAAGAACTTCAGGAATTTAAAGAATTAATTCTTGAAAAACTTGAAAAAGCAAAAAAAGATTATGATTTGCTTAAACAAGCATTAAACAATTCTGATGGAAACGATACCACCGATACATCACCTACATTCAAAGCATTGGAAGAAGGTGCATCGGTGTTATCAAAAGAAGAAGTAGGCCGATTGGCGCAGCGACAATTAAAATTTATTCAACACTTGGAAGCCGCATTAATAAGAATTGAAAATAAGACGTATGGCATTTGTCGTGAAACAGGAAAACTTATTCCCAAAGAGCGTTTAAGAGCAGTTCCTCATGCTACATTAAGCATTGAAGCAAAAAACAGTCAAAGCAAATAATTATTTGAACATTTGATTTATACGAATTTGTCTTGAGCGTATGTATAACCATACACGTCACTTTAGTTTTAATTATCTTGTTAGCAAGTCGGTATTAGGTTTAATTTTTATATAAAATCATGCAGGGTTCTTTTTTGCGGAAAACAGGAAAAGTACATAAGAATAAATAATACCAAAAACGATTTTTTAAGGAGCGACTATTTAAAAAAACGGTATCTTTACCATTGAAAAATTTTAGACGGTGTTTTCAAAAAAAACCTTTTTAACGTGGATATGGAGCATAATGGTATTTTGTTCGTGGGGACAAATTTATAATTTTAATCACTACACCGTTAAAGATGGGTTGCTGCATGAATTTGTTAACGATATTATTCAGGATAGTAGAGGAAATGTATGGATTGCCACAGGTGGCGGATTATCTAAATTCAACGGATTTGAGTTTACTAACTATACCACCAAACATGGTTTGAATTATACACGTTTGCTTGCATTATCCGAAGATAATCGTGGAAATATCTGGATTGGTTCTTCGTATGGTATTAATGTTTTTGATGGGAACCATTTTTTATCACTCAAAGACAAATTGCTGGGAGAAAATGTTCTGGCACTTGAAACCGCGTATGGTAATAATATGTGGATATTAACCGATAATGGATTAAGCATAGCCTGTATTAATAAAAATAAAATATTATTCCGCCGATTCCCTTTTTGTTTTGGTACACATAAGGATATTAATATATTTCAGCAACGCGATAGAAATTATTTTGTGTTGAGCACGAAAAATAACACTATTTATATTGGTTTTGCCGGAAATTTTTATCGATTTCATCAAAAGAAACTGGCTGTAATAAATCTGCCAGACTCTATTCATGTATTATGTGCCATTGAATTAGATGAACATAATTTATTATTGGGGACAAATAAAGGGTTATATTGTTTTGATGATATCCATTTAGTGCTTACTCCTTTTGCTGCTGAATTTTTGAGCAATACTTCCGTAACCAAAATAAAATACAGAAACAATAAACTTTGGGCTATTGCCAAGTGGAAAAATCAGGACGATGCCTCTCTTGTGTGTTTAAAGTTTTCGGATAAAAACTACTTTGTTAAAATTGGAAAACAAAATGGCTTGATAAATTCACCTACTTCTATATTCATAGACCATGAAAATAATATCTGGTGCAGTTCTTATGGCGGATTAAGTATTTTAAGAGGCGAAAGTTTTATTAATTACAATAAAATGAGTGGGCTGGTTGTAAATAGAGTATGGGGTATTACGGAAGATTCAAAACATAGAATTTGGGTAGGCAGCATTGGCGATGGTTTATCTATAATAATAAACGATACCGTCATTCAAAATTATACAATTGACAATGGTTTGCCCGATATGTTTGTAGGAAAAATATTTGAACTGAACGAAAATAGAATGCTAATAGCCACCAATAAACATGGATTATGTCAAGCGGACTACGACAACATACATCAGCAATGGAAATTTAAACAATTGAACTGTGCCATTAATAAGGGAGAAAGCCGTGTGGACGATATCGTTCGCGATAATGACAGTACTCTGTGGATAGCCTCTTCTAAAGGATTGTTCTATTCTAACGACAACATAAATTTTATTCATTATCCGATTACACCAGAAGATACAGGCCAAATATTCATTCAAAAACTTTTATTCTCTTCCATACATGAACTTTGGGTTACGACTAGAGATTATGGTGTTTATGTTAAACGTAACGGTAAATTTTATGCCATAGCGTATGAACTTTTGAAAAATTTGCTTATTGCTTCTATTGATGAAGATTGCGCACATCACATTTGGGTTGCTTCTCAAACCAAAGGCATTATGGATATTTCTCAAAAAAAATTGCAATGGATAGATGAACAAAAAGGATTATCTTCTAACCTTATTTATTTTCTACAACCCGACCTGCATTGTAATTTATGGATAGGTACCAATCTTGGACTTGACAAGATAATGCTGAACACTTATTTTCTAAATAACAGCATTCGAATACGACATTATGATATCAACGACGGATTACAAACATCTGAAATGAATTTGAACGGCTCTATGATAGATTCGCATCAAAATTTATGGTTTGCCACTAACAACGGTGTATTGCGTTACAACTATAGCGAAGATATTGTAAACAGTGTTCCACCTATTATCAATATAACCGATATCAAGTTACATTCCAAGAATGTGGATTGGTTGAATTATACCAATTCGGTAACATCATGGAATCATCTTCCTGTAAATTTAATACTGCCACATACCGACAATCATTTAACGTTTCAATTTGTAGGAATAAGTTTTAAAAATACCAACAAAATACTTTTTTCTTGGAAACTGGAAGGCTTCGATACTAAATGGACACCACCAACAACAAGCCGTCAAGCCATTTATTCCAATTTACCACCAGGAAAGTATATTTTTAAACTTAGAGCCTGCAATAATGAAGGATTATGGACACTTCAACCGGTAACGTTTTTGTTCAAAATAACACCTCCCTATTGGACAACATGGTGGTTTAGACTATTGGTAATTTGTGTTATCTTTTTAGTATTGTATTATTCCTATCGATGGAGAACATTATCACTTCGTAAACGACAAGCAGAACTCGAAAAACAAGTAGAAGAACGTACTGCCGAAATACGGGAACAAAAAGAAAAAATCGAAGCCATACATCATATCGTTGACCAAAGCATTGAATATGCTACACATATTCAAAATTCTGTTTTGCCCTCTGTAGAATGGTTGAAAAAATTCTTTCAAGATTATTTTATTTTTTATAGACCCAGAGATAAGGTTAGCGGTGATTTTTATTGGTGGACCAAAATGAAACACGATAACACATTTGTATTGGCTGTTGCCGATTGTACAGGACATGGCGTTCCTGGAGCCTTTATGAGTATGCTGGGAATTTCCATGCTAAACGAAATTGTAAATAAAGAATATATTGCTCATCCGGCGGTTATACTTAGAAAACTTCGTAAGGAAATTGTGCGTTCATTAAAGGAAACGACACAAGTAGGTGTTTTAAAAGATGGTATGGATATGTCTATTATCAATATTGATTTGAATACACTTATGCTTCAATATGCCGGTGCCAATAACCCTGTTTATATAATAAGAAAGCATAATGCAACATCCCAAGAATCACCAGAAATTGAAAATACAGAAAAAATAAACATAACTTATTTTTTAGAATATAAACTGATAGAACTTAAACCTGATAAAATGCCCATTGGTATTCATGACCGTATGGAAAAATTTACCCTTTGCGAATTTCAATTAATCCAAAACGACTGCATTTATCTTTTTAGTGATGGTTATATTGACCAATTTGGCGGAGATAAGGCAAAAAAAATGATGCAAAAAGGATTTAAAAAACTGTTGCTGGAAATATATGCTTACAGCATGGAAAAACAATGCCATCTGCTGGAACAGTCGTTTATTTCATGGAAAGGTAAACTTGACCAGGTGGACGATGTAACAGTAATAGGAATTAAAATATGATAAAGATATTGACTTACAATTGAACTGCTATACCGACTTGCTAACCAGTTCATTAAAAACAATACGCTTCGCTTTTGTTTTAAAACAGTTAGTTTGTCGGCATGAACCAAAACCAACGAACAAAATTCATTTCATTCTTTTGTTAGCGGTTTATTATTAGAATATATTTCAAAAATACATCAAAAAAGTACAAGAAAGATTAAAAAACTAAAAATGAGTTTTTAAGGGACGAATAATTAACCAGTCTAAAATTTATAAACAAATCCGATATTAAAATGTATTCCGCTCATGGATATCCAGTAATTTTCCTTACCACCATTATTGTTTATAACAGTAAGAGGGGAATTATCCTTATTCACAATCTTACTGTATTTCGTAAAATAATAAGAAGATACTATATAAATACCTGTATTTTTTGACCAATAATGAATAAAACCTATGCCGGGCTCTAAAAAATAACTGCTTGCACTAACTTTTAATGAAGTACTATTTTCTTTATATTTAAAAGAACTCGTACCTAATGTAAGATTTAAAAAAATGCTTGATTTTTCCTTTGCCTTAAGAAAATATTTTAACGATAGTCCCATATTAAATGTATTTGCCTGCTTCTGTGTAGAATCTTTATTGGTAAGAAAGCCTACTCGTTCAAACATGATACCAGCATTAAATTTACGAGATAAATAGTAGGAGCCTTCTAATTGTAATAACCCTGTAACAGCAATACTTGCATTATTATCAGGGTCGTTATTTTTCATGGCATACCATCCAAAACCAGTTCCTGCTTTTAGTTCAAAACTATTTCTTGAGTAAGAAAACAATGTATCATCATATTCTTGGGCATTTCCTTTTAATGAAAATAGAAAAAAAAACGAAAAAAAACTTATGAAAATGAATTTCATTTATTAATAAATTAACTATTCACATACCCATTTTGTAGTTTGATTCCCAACAGTTACAGGTTCTTCACTTTCTTTTTCATCTAATTCTGAATCACAATATTTATTCGTTGAACCTTCTTGAATGACTGAATCGCCCGAAAGGTTGGTGGTAACTGATTTGCAATTTTTACAATCTTCGGTACAGGCAAAGAAAGAAAAAGTTAATAACAAGGCTATTAATATTTGCTTCATAATTATTTTTTTGCAAAAATAAAAAATAAATTTATACCAAAATATTTTTGGGGGAAAATTCTTGTAAAATATTAATTTTTGAAACAAATTCAAGCAGGCATGACAGCGCAACAAATTAACGAGATAAAAAATTCTTTCATCCATTGAATTATTCCTTTTTTTATTATAATCATAAGTTAATCATTTTCATGCTATTATAATATTAAGATTATTGTAAGAATAACTATCACCAAAAAAAACATTATTTCAAAAAACACATCTGATTTTACATTAATTTTGAAAAAAATTCAGAGGCACCCTATCATGATAGATGAAATTACACGACAGCGTATTCTTGACACCGCCCAAATTGTTGAAGTAGTGAGCGAATTTGTACAGTTAAAAAAAAGAGGTTCCAATTATATCGGATTATGTCCATTTCACAATGAAAAAACGCCTTCTTTTTCTGTTTCTGAAAGCAAAGGTATTTATAAATGTTTTGGTTGTGGAAAGGCTGGCAATGTAGTAAATTTTCTTATGGAGCATGAAAAAATTTCCTATCCCGATGCACTTCGCTGGCTTGCTAAAAAATATCACATCGAAATACAGGAAAAAACACTCACCAATGAAGAAATAGCATTGCAAAATGAGCGTGAAAGCATAATGATTGCAATAAAAAATGCTCACGAATTTTTTGTTAACAGTCTTCATAATACCGACGAAGGGAAATCGGTAGGCTTGTCATACCTTTACCAACGTGGCTTTAATGATAACGTTATTAAAAAATTTGCCGTAGGTTATTCTCCCTTATATGAAAAAGCGTTTTCTGTTTATGCCATAAACAAAGGATTCAAAACCGATATTTTGCAAAAAGCAGGACTCATCAACAAAGGTTTTTTTGATAATTTTACTGGAAGAATTATCTTTCCCTTATATAATTTAAGTGGCAATGTAGTTGGTTTCACGGGACGCATATTGAGCAATGAAAAATCGGCAAATAAATACTTCAATTCACCCGAAACAGAAGTTTTCCATAAGGGACGGCTGCTTTTCGGGTTGTTCCAATCTAAACATGCCATTGTTGACAAAAATAAATGTTACCTCGTAGAAGGCAATATGGATGTTCTGGCGATGCATCAAAGTGGCATTGAAAATGCTGTAGCCTCATCGGGAACAGCATTGACCGTAGAACAAATAGGATTAATAAAACGTTTTACTCGAAACATTACCATTCTTTACGATGGCGATTCGGCGGGTATTAAAGCTGCCATGCGTGCTATTGATTTGCTTTTACAAGAGGGCATGAATGTTGGCGTTGTGCTTTTACCCGATGGACATGACCCCGATTCATATAGCAAAGCCGTTTCACAAAACGAATTTTTACAATATCTTAAAAATAACGAACAGGATTTTACTCATTTTAAAAGTAAGGTATTGTTGAACGATGTTGACAGTGACCCTATCAAAAGAGGGAATGCTATAAAAGATATTGTTGGCAGCATAGCACTTATACCCGATAAAATGTTGCGTTCCATCTTTATTAAAGATACTTCCAATTTGTTCCAAATAGAAGAGAGCATATTGTATGACGAAATGAATACCCTATTGCTTCAAAAGAAAACTTCCTTAACAGACATCACTTATCAAAAACCAATCGTCGTTCAACAGGATTCTATTCAACTTCCTGCATTTTTGGACAATTGTTATGCCGAAGAAATAGAATATGAAATACTTCGAATTCTTTTACTTTATGGAAACGAAACATTTCAACAGACGTACGATGAAGAAAATAATGAAATCAGTAAATCTATCTCTGTAGCAGAGTATATTATTAATGATTTATTAAACGATGAATTAGAATTTAAAAATTTGGTGTACAAGCAAGTCTTCGAACTTATAAATCAGCAAATTAATGTTTATAAATATATTGATATAAAACCACTCATTTCGCACGAAAATGAACAAATTCGTGAAATAGTTTCTTCATTATTATTTACTCCCTATTATAGTGGCAAACAACAATCACAAAGCGATTCTCTTTCAAAATATTTTAAACGCATGGGTATTTATGTCCGCAATGAAAAAGAAATGTTGAACGATATTATCAGTCAATTATTATTGCGATATAAATGGAAACTGCTTGAAATTGCCATTAAAGATACTAGTATTAAATTAGAAAAAGCACAAAAGGCTCATTTAGATGAATATCAGTTAGACCAATTATTACAAAATATTCAAACGTTAACCGGGCTTATTAAAGAAATTTCTCATCGCTTAAATCTGGTGATACGAAAATAATGGCAATTAATACCAAACCGCTCACAAAAGAATGAAAATGTGCATCCTCGTTGCAAACGAGGACGAAGTAGAGGTTTGGTATAAAAAAGCATTTCCCCCTCTCCGATAAGAACGGTATAAATGTTGAAAACTTTTTTAAAATAAAATTTGGTGGAATGAAAAAAAAAGTTATACCTTTGTGTGTGTAAATTTATATACGGAATTATAAAATGAACTATTTAATACACACATTCAATATTGCTCACATGAACAGCATTTTATCAAAACAATCAACTATGGATAATGAAGATATAAACGTAATGGTAAGTTTACACAGATGTTACAAGCAAGCCGAAAAAAAATAAATCAAAGAAAAACAATGAAATTTTTGTTGCAAAAAAACCAAAAAAATAGAAATGCCAACACGAAACAGCACTTCTCACAAAAACACACAAACCAACGCACGCAACCAATTTTTTGCTGGAAAAGCTGTTCTCTTACTTGCGCACAAGAAGAAGAATTAAATATAACCAAAATTAATTATTCATGGATTACAGTAACCAACGTGACAAAACAATAATCCTGAAAGAAAAAGGGAAAGTTCACCAGATCGCAATCGAAGATATAGTTTATATTGAAGGTGATAGTTATTTATCAACTTTGCATACAAAAGATAGGAATAACCCTCTGACTTTTTCATTACTTCTTAAACAAATTGAAGAGAAAGTGAATGGATATGGTTTTTGTAGGATTAACAGAAACATCATAGTAAATTTAAAGTATTTTAACACCTTTGTTTCTGACAAAAAGAGATGTTTTAAAACTACAACAGGGGTAGAAATGAATGTTTCAAGAAGAAAATGGCATATTTTCAAAGATAATATTCGAGAATAGAATACCGCTTATTTGTAAAAACAAACCACTTATTTGAAAAGACATACCGCTTATTAGATAAAATGACCACTTCGTAGAAACCCAGTTTTTGTTCATTACCTTTGTATTAGTTTTAGAATTTATGGCCATAATGCTAAACAAGTGAAAAGGGTGATGCCACTATAAATGCAGCCCATTAATCTAAAAATATGAGATATGGAAAATTCCAAAGATTTTTTAAGTAAAGAGGAGCTTAATCTGGTAACTGGGGGTGTTTCTCAAAGTGGAATATTTGCCAGTAATGACAAAAACTCAATTACAGGACCAGCTTGCACTGGTTCAACATGTAAACCGGGATGCACTGGCGGATGTATATCTGGTTGTATCCCATGCTGCATAATAATTTCAAATAAAGATGGATCCGGCAAATGACAATTTGGAATTATTTATTGAAAGAGTGGTAGATAAATTTGCCACTCTTTCAATTTTCTATTCATTACAAGTTACTTCAACAGTATTTTCAACCTAAGAAAAATTTAAAATTCTAAACATATGAAAAAGAGTATCGATTTTTTAAACAAAGAGGAACTTCATCTTGTTACTGGTGGGTTTGCATTGCGAAGCATTTTTTCTAACCAAAATTGTAGTACTATGGTGGGGCTAGTTTGTTCTTGGTCTTGTAAAGCAAATGCATGTCAAACAGGTTGCTTAAATGGATGCCAAAGTGGTTGTATGGTAATCTCTACTCAAAATGGATATCAAAAAGTATGATAAATGAGTATAGGGAAAGTGCATAAACAACCTGTTTTTCTTTGTTTTTACCGTCTTAAAAAGGGCACGAAGGTCACATCGTCCATTTGGGTTTGGGAAAAAATGTTTTTTAAGGTACAATTGTTTTTGTAAATTGATTCAAATGCTCATTTCAAGAAAATATAGGATTGTTTCAAGTATTAAATATCAAAATGTATGAACAAAATATTAGTTTTAAATCCAGATTATATATTACGCAATGATATTAATCGAGTTATACTAACCTCTAAGGAAGGCGGAATATCAACTTTCGTTCATCCCTTGCAGGCTATGATAATTAGTTTTTTTGATCAGCCATTAGAATACTCGGTTAACCTTAAACGCATCAGCCATTCCCTTCACTTACCGATTAATGTAATAGAAGAGTTTGTTTCTAAGTTAACAAATAATTCTGAAAAAATATGGATTGGAGAAGGTAAAAATGCGAGTCATTATCCAGAAAATATTTTAATTAATCGGCCATCCAATTATAGGGAACAAGGGTATCATTTTAAAGATTTTATGATAGATGGGAAAAAGGTTGACTTGGTTTCAAGAAGATTCCAAATCCCAATTGAGGCAATTCTCATAATAAATACCCTTTGTTTTACTGATTGCACGTATTGTTATGCTGACAGACGGCAAAAATTTGATTTAAAAATCCCTTTCGAAAGATTGGCTGAGATAATAGTTGAAGCAAAAGAATTAAAATTTCGAAAATTTGACATAAGTGGTGGTGAGTTTTTCCTACACAAGAATTGGGAAAAATTGCTTCAACTTTTAATATCAAATGGATTTAATCCGACAATTCCCACTAAAATTCCTTTGTCAATTCAACAAGTATCAAAACTCAAAGATTTAGGATTGAAGGAAATTCAAATTTCTCTTGATTCTATTGACGCGGATATTTTATCAAGTACCTTAAATGTTTCCAAAAGCTATTGGAAGCAAATGAATGAAACAATTCACGAATTGGAAAAAGAAAAAATACATTTTAGGGTTAATACGATAGTTACAAGGTATAATGCTAGTTTCAATGCGATAGTCAAATTAGTTGAATATTTATTGGATTTCGAGTACTTCAATGATATCACCATTGGCTGTGTTGGGTACTCACATTACAAATCATCACAGCATAATGCTACAATAATGCCAAATCGAGTAGAAGTTGAATTAGTTTTCAGTCTTTTACGTGACAAATATATCAACAATAAAAAAGTGACTATAAGTGGATTGACTTTCTTTAAAGATAATTTTCATATGTCGCATGATTCATTCTTTAAAAAAGCTTTATGTACAGCAAATTTTCAAGGGTTCATTATTCTTCCTGATGGAAAAGTAACAATATGTGAGGAATTATATTGGCATCCAAGATTCATAATTGGAGATTTGACCAAACAAAGCATAATGGAGGTCTGGAATTCTGAAAAAGCCAAAAATTTGGTTTATTTAAATAGGGATTCTATAAGAGCACATAGCCCATGCCACGATTGTGATTTGTTTGATGCCTGTCACCAAAACGGCGGGAAATGTTGGCGAGAAATTATTAAATCATATGGCGATCAGAATTGGGATTATCCTGATCCTCGTTGTCCATTTGCTCCTGAACCTATTAACAATATATACATTGGATGAGAAATATTTTATTTCATAAAAAATATTTCTCCGTTTTCTTAAAGATATTTTTGGCATGTAGCTTACTTTCCTTTAGCATTTTGGTTTGTGCGCAAAAACCGTATTTAAGAAAACTTCAAGGATTTGTTGCAGACAGCATAACACATAAACCCCTTGCTTACGCAACTGTTCAAATTTTTGGTTTAAGAGATAGTGTGTTCTATTCTGGTACAATATCAGATACCATTGGATATTTCAGCTTCTCAGAAATTATAGTGCCCTCTTTTTATTTGGTGTTTACTTATGTTGGATATGAACAAAAAATTTTAATTTCCGAGTCAAATTCAAAAACGAATATTGACATGGGTTACGTTTTCTTAAAAGAAAATATATTTGAGTTGAAAGAGGTTGCAATTATAGATAACTTACATTATATTATGAATGTTGATCGATCAATTTACCGGCCAGACAGTGCTGATTTGGCGAATTCTGTTACTTCACTCGACCTATTTCAGCGGATCCCTGAACTAAAAGTGGATAAAATCTCAAAAAGCGTTTCAATAATTGGAAAACCAACAATGATTTTAATAAACGGCAATATGCAACAAGGAATTGATGTTAATACTATTAATCCAAAAGATATTGAGAAAGTTGAGGTAATAAATAATCCATCATCAAGATACAGTTCAGAATATGAGGGCGTTATTAATATTATTATGAAAAAAGAACTCACTAGTGGTTTTACTGCATTAGTAAGTTCAGATTATCAGGTTAGTAAAAAGAATGAATCATTACTTATGTTACAATATGCTACGAAAAAGGTCAGGTTATTCGGAAATTATTATTTCAACTATTGGTCTATACCCATTGAAAATACAATTGATAGAACTCAATACGTTAATAACTTAACAACTAAATATAATTCAGTTTACACTACATATAAAAAGGAATATGCACATACTGGAAAATTCGGATTGGATTACTACCACAATGATAAGACCTATATTAATTTCATTGCACAAATAAATTCAGATAAGCAAAATGATTTAGACAATTTCATATCTGAACAACAGACAGGAAACTCCGATATTTATTTATTAAATTCAGAACAAACCTCTAAAGATCATTTTTTATTCCAAAATTATTCACTCTATTTTAAGAAAGAAATTAATTCACTTGGAAAACAATTGAGTTCAGATATTAATTTTTATCACTTGAATTCAGAAAATAATACTGATTATTCAGACACATATTTTTCCCCTGACACAAATGTCCTACATCGAAGTCAAATGGATATTGGTAATAAAAAATCGGTGAATTATCATTTAGATTATGTTCATCCGTTTTCTGAGCGATCAAGATTTGAAACAGGTTTGCAATATTATTATCAGGGTTTTAGAAACGAAATCGATCAAAATGGATTAGCTTCAGCATTTAAATATATTGAACATAAACCAACTTATTACATTGATTATTATACTGAAATTAAAAAATTTAATATCAGGGCTGGTATTAGATATGAATTTTCCAGAAGGAATGTTGATGATAGTATATTTAATGGTTCTATTTTGCTTCCGTCATTCAGGCTTTCACGAAAACTTGGAAACCACATTGTAAGCTTAAATTATAATAAGCGATCCTATTATCCCACGATTTGGCAGCTATCACCTGAAGTAACTATGATTGATTCAGTTAATTATTCTTCGGGTAATCCATTTCTTTCTGCACAACTGAATAATATTTATGAAATCAATTATCAATTCAGGAATGGATCTAATGTTGTTTCTTCAACCATCTACCACATTTTTTCTAAGAATGTTATAAGAAGTGTTTATTCGTTGGATGGTGACACTTTAGTGAGAAAACTTTATAACGTATCAAAAAGAAAAGTTTATGGTTTTAAAACAACTGGATCATTTCAAATAGGGAAAGATTTGGAATTGCAATCTTTTTTTGATCTTTTTTTTGATGAATATTCTTATCAGGAGGACAAATCAGATATATTAACATGGCAAATTGAATTTTCAATTGATTATAATACACCAATTGGATTATATGTTGGCACTGGTTTCGGATATACAAATAAAATATTGTATCCTCAAGGTTATATTAAAAATGTTCCTCAAATAAATATCATCTATATCCAGAAATCTTTATTTAAAGGCTATGGCTCGGTCATGTTATCATACCAAAACCTTTTTAAAAATATTACGACCAACTATTTAAGTGAAAATTTATTTAATCAGAAAAGTTCATTAGTAGTATCAAATTCTGGTTTTTTAGTAAGGTTCACTTACATGTTTGTAAAAGGAAAGAAAATTGAAGACAAAAGAAGACCGGAATATTTTGAACAAGATTTAAAATAGATATTTTGCTTGGCATTCACATGGGTAAATTTAAAAGTGAAATACAATTGGATAGTATGGATTGCGGAATTACCTGTTTAAAAATGGTATCGCAATTCTATAAAAAAGTGTTTGATTTAGATTATCTACGTAATATTTGTTTTGCGTCAAAAAAGGGAGTTACCTTACTTTCAGTCAGCGAAGCTGCGGAACAAATAGGTTTCAAAACAATTGGTGGACGATTAACCTTTGATAAGCTGGAAAAAGAAGCCCTACTTCCTTGTATCGTACATTGGAACCAAGAGCATTTCGTTGTAGTTTACAAGATTAAGCAAAAGAACCTTTTCCGAAAACAAACCATAGTTTACATCTCCGACCCTGCAGTTGGCCTTATTAACTTCACCGAAGAAGAATTTAAACAGCATTGGATTAGCACAAAATCAAGAGGCGAAGACAAAGGCATTGCATTGCTTTTAGAACCAACACAAGAATTTTACAATCAGGAAGGTGATAAAATAAATCGAAGTAGCATGAAATTCCTTTTCACCTATTTTATGCGATACAAACGTTTTTTCGGGCAACTCATTATCGGGCTGTTATTGGGCAGTTTGTTTCAGCTTATTTTTCCATTCCTTACACAGGCCATTGTTGATATTGGCATCGCCAATAAGAACATTGGTTTTATTTATCTAATCCTTTTAGCACAAATGGTACTGATCATAAGCCGCATGTCAGTCGAATTTATAAGGCGGTGGATACTTTTGCACATTGGCACCCGGATAAATATTTCACTCATCTCCGACTTTTTTATCAAACTCATGAAATTGCCCATGAGTTATTTCGATACCAAACTTACAGGCGACATTTTGCAACGAATTGCCGACCATTCCCGGGTTGAACAATTTATTACCTCACGTAGCCTTAATACGATATTTTCTCTTTTCACACTCATCATTTTCAGCATTGTTTTATGGATTTATGATGTTTGGATATTTTTCATATTCTTTGTTGGCAGCATAATTTATATTTTGTGGATTCTGGTTTTTCTTAAAAAACGACGTGAGCTTGATTTCAAATATTTTGAAGTACATGCAAGAAATCAAAACATAACATACCAACTTATACAGGGTATGCAGGAGATTAAGCTGCAAAACACCGAAAAACGCCATCGTTGGGAATGGGAAGATGTTCAGGCTGATTTGTTTCATATTAATACTGCATCACTAAAGCTTCAGCAAACTCAGGAGGTAGGAAACCTTTTTATCAATGAGGTGAAAAATATTCTGATTACTATAGTAGCTGCCCTCGCTGTTATCAACAACGAAATGACGCTTGGAATGATGCTCGCCATACAGTACATTATTGGTCAACTTACTTTACCCATTGAGCAAACCGTTGATTTTATTCATGACCTTCAGGATACTAAGATCAGTTTGGAACGGATTAACGAAATCCATAATATGGAGGATGAAAACACAGGACGGCCTATTCAGAAACAAAATTTGGAAAATCTAGCTATTAAAATCGAAAACTTGATGTTTCAATATGAGGGACCACACTCAAAGAAAGTGCTGAATGATATTAATTTAACTATCAAACCAGGTGAAGTAACAGCAATAGTAGGAGCAAGCGGTAGTGGTAAAACCACATTGATTAAGTTGTTATTACAATACTACAATCCGAGTGGAGGAAAAATCTTAGTAGGAAACCATGATTTGCAAAAATTCAATTCCACATGGTGGCGCAATAAATGTGGCGTGGTTATGCAAGATGGTTTCATTTTTTCGGAAAGTATTGCCCGCAACATTGCGGCAAGTGAAAATGAAATTGATAAAGAAAAACTTGCTTATGCAGCAAGAATTGCAAATATACATGACTTTATTATGGAATTACCTTTAAAATACAATACACTAATTGGCAACGAAGGACAAAACCTTAGCCAGGGACAGAAACAAAGAATTTTAATAGCGCGGGCAGTTTACAAAGACCCAGCTTTTATATTTTTCGATGAAGCCACCAATGCTCTGGATGCCAATAACGAAAAAGCAATTGTAGAAAATCTACAGGAATTTTATCGGGGCAAAACTGTTGTGGTGGTTGCCCACAGATTAAGTACGGTGAAAAATGCTGATCAGATTGTTGTGCTGGATGAAGGAAAAATAGTGGAAATTGGTAACCACAAAGAACTCACACAGAAAAAGGGGGCATATTTTAATCTTGTTAAAAATCAACTGGAACTTGGAAATTAACTTGTTACTGTAATTGGATTATATTGGACGAAAAAGACAACATAGAATTAAGAAGTGAGAAAGTAAGAAGTCTTATTGGTCAAATACCACCCGTTATTATCAGGGCAGGCATATCAGTTATCTTCATCATCATCCTGGTTTTACTAATCGGTTTATGGGTTTTCAAATTTGAATACACCATAAAAACCACAGCGACTATTTATCAAAATATTGACAGTTTGATCATTCAACTGAAAATTCCGGCAAATGAAATAAGCAAAATAAAAACCGGACAAAAAGTAATTTTAGACTTTAATAACGTACCAAACCTCTTCAATGAAAAAATGGTAACAGAAATACAAAACATACCCAACACACTTGAAATAAAAGAAGATGGCGGATTTTACACGGCAGAGATAATTTTACCGGGAAAAACTAAGATTGAATCGGGTAGAACACTATCCATCAAAAAAGAAATAAAAACAAATGCTAAAATTGTAACAGATAAGATAAGTCTTTTCGACCGAATTATGGAACCAATCATGACAATGTTTAACAAAAGGGAATGAAATCCAGCCATTCGCAGTCGTAAGCACATTTGCAAACCGCACAAACCTACACACGACCAAAGTTTGCAAAAGAGCTTCCGCCTCTCCAGCCCGAGTAACCGCCTTTCAGGACGGTTTTAGGTTTGCCTACGCTCAAAAAAACAAAATAAATTTGTACATTGTGGACAGGTCAGTACAGATTGACAACGATAAGAAAATAAAAGCTAAATAAATGACAAACAGACTGATATGTATGAACACCAGTTGCCAACAAGCGGTATAGTTAATTGCCGGTGCAGTGTGTATTCGAGCAGCACTGCTCGTATCAAAAGTCATTGTAACTTGGTAGGAAAGTGCTTCGAAATCGGCAACTAACCATACCGCCAGCCGTTAGCAAGTCGGTATAAAGTAAAAGTCAATTTACTTGCTTTGATATTCAGAAACCCATGCAGGGTCGTCCAATGATTTAAGCAAATCTAAAAGATTTTGCCCATAAAAATAATCGTTTATGGTTTTTATACCAAAATGTTGTAACATTTGCATTTGTCCTTCGCTTGGTATTCGTGGCTTAGCAGCCCATCCCTTAGCCGAAGGTGAATTATCATAAGGATGCTCTGCATATCGTAATTTCCACAAATCACCTATCACTTCGGGACCATTAAGACCAGCCTCTTTAAGCAAATTCTTGCCTTCTGGGTTAGCCACAGACTGTTGAATGCCGATTATTTGATGAAGCCAATTCTGTTGCCCCATAAAAATTCTATTTACGACATCTCCCTTATTATTTATTTCTATGATGGCAAACGTTATTAACCCATCGTAGTTGGGCTGAAGACTTATACCAAAATATTTTTTGGTCATATTTGTACTGTCATGTTGGGAATAAATACCCGATACCATTAAGGTAAACATTAAAAGAAAAAAAATTTTTTTCATGAAAGATTAAAAAAATCCAACAAAGATAAGAAGCATTTTTAATACAAAAAATAGAACTAGTATGCCTAATAAATCTTGTATTCTACCAATCGTTGTCGGTAAATATCGCCACGAATTATACGCTGCTCAATGGGAACATTTTGCATAACATACGCCTGACTTATCTGGATAGACACTTTTTCTATCAGACCAATGTGCTTAGAAAAACGTTCGTAATCCCAATACTTGTCAATGATTGTTTCCAGTTTTTGGTGCATGACCAAACAGGTTGAATCAAATCCGTTCCACGAAACATCAAGACTATCGATGGAGTATGTTTGAGACCCCAGCGTGTTAAAACTATTTCCATCCCACGTTACGTTTAACGCAACCGGAAATATCAATTTTACATAACGCACATTTTCTTCAACCTTATGTTCCTGATGGTCGTAATACTGACTCGTCCATACATCGGTTAAATTCCAATTTTGTGTTGTATCGCTACGCTGATAACGTTCTATCCGATATGCTGGTTTGCCTGTGTTATCAGCAAATGTACTTTCTATATATTCTTTAAGATAATAACGCTGAGTATCATTAATATTGATGGGGGCATCTATATGTACCGTTTCTACCCAATAAATATATTCATTCTTTACCTGTAACGGATAATAAGAAAAATCGTTCGATGTGGAAATAATATCGTTACTTTTTCTACAGGAGTAAAAAAGTATAAAGACAAAAAATACCATCAATTTTATATGAAACGACATAAAAAATATTATCCGTAATTCAGTTCAAATATACGTTCTTTTTTTATTTCAATAAATATTTTTAGTATGATAATTATTTTTTGAATAAAAATACATACCTTTAAACAAATTTTTAATTTGTGAGAACATCCTTAAAACATAAGAAGTTGTCGTTACAAAGCCTTGACTATAATGGAAAATTGTTTTCACTGTCGTTGTACTTAAGCAATCTTTTTTATCAACTATTATTTTATCGAATAAGTTCAACAATATTTTAATCGGAGCATTTAAAATTTATAAATATGGAAGAAAATAAAAAAGACAAACAGTCGGTATTAAAAGAAAAAATGAAAGCCTTGCAATCTACTATCGACAAAATAGAAAAAGATTATGGCAAAGGCGCCATCATGAAACTGGGTGACGAAGAAAAGGTAAAAGTAGATATTATTCCTTCGGGGAGTATAGCGTTAGATGCAGCCTTGGGCATAGGCGGTTATCCACGTGGCAGGGTTGTAGAAATTTTTGGACCAGAATCGTCTGGAAAAACAACACTGGCATTGCATGCAATAGCCGAAGCACAAAAGAATGGTGGCATTGCAGCATATATTGATGCGGAACATGCCTTTGACCGCACGTATGCCGAAAAATTAGGTGTCGATTTGGACAATCTATACATTTCACAACCCGATAATGGCGAACAAGCACTTGAAATAACAGACAGCCTTATTCGTAGCGGTGCCATTGATATTGTCGTTATCGATTCGGTGGCAGCACTTACACCCAAAGCAGAAATAGAAGGAGAAATGGGCGATTCAAAAATGGGACTTCAAGCAAGGCTTATGTCGCAAGCATTACGTAAACTCACCGCCAATATTAGCAAAACAAAAACATGTTGCGTCTTTATTAATCAACTGCGTGAAAAAATTGGCATTATGTTTGGCAATCCTGAAACAACCACCGGCGGTAATGCGTTAAAGTTTTATGCTTCCGTTCGCCTCGACATTCGCAAAATGAGCCAGTTGAAAGATGGTGAAGAAGCCACCGGCAATCGGGTTAAAGTTAAAGTGGTAAAAAACAAAATGGCACCTCCTTTTAAAAAGGCTGAGTTTGATATTGTTTATGGTGAAGGCATTTCGCGTATTGGTGAAATTATTGACCTGGGTGTTGAACACAATATTATCAAGAAAAGCGGTTCATGGTTTTCATACAACGATATTAAACTGGGACAAGGTAGAGATGCCGTTAAGCAACTCATGACCGATAATACAGAACTAACGAACGAAATTACCACTAAAGTGCGTGCAATTATTACCGAAAAATAAACCGTTGGATATGATGAAGGAGCGAATTTCTGTTATATTATTTATAATAGGAATAATGGTGTGTTGTAATAATCCACCAGCGGAGAATACAATAAATATTTCAAAAGGAGACTCTATTTCCATTAAAAGTATTTCACGCAATATACGAAATAATCCTAAAAATGCTGAATTGTTCAGTAAGCGTGCTACGATGTATTGGCAAATGCATCGTACCGACAGTGCAATTAATGATGCTTCCATAGCATATAGATTAGATTCGTTAAACGAAAAATATGCGTTGGAATATGCAGAATATCTTTTTAAATCTGTTAAGACCAATGATGCCATATCGTTACTCATACGTTATTTGAATAATAAAAAAGAAAGAGTAGCCGTGGTAACTCGTATTGCCCAATATTATTTATATTTAAAAGATTACAGGCAGGCAAAGGAATATATAGATAAAGCCTTTCTTATAAACAGTCAATTTCCCGAAGCCCATTTTATTAAAGGTATGTTTTTGGTAGAAAACAACAAACCCAACGATGCCATTAAAGCCTTTCAATCGGTTATTATGTACGACCCCAATTATTATGAAGCCTATATTATGCTTGGTCTTTTATCGCAAGAATTGAACGATTCGTTAGCCCTTCAGTATTATAAAACAGCCTCACAGTTGAAACCCAACGAACCTCAACCATACTATAATATGGGATATTATTATCAAGAAAACGGTAAATACGATAAAGCCTTTGAGATGTATAACTATATTTTAAGACACGTGGATAAAAAATATTCCAATGCTTATTTCAATCAAGGTTATATATATATGCGATATCTCAAAAATTATCAAAAGGCATTGGCTTATTTTGATTCGGTTTTGTTTATTGAACCAGACAGAGTGGAAGCCGTTTATAATAAAGGATACTGTTTTGAAATGATGAACGATTACACGTCGGCTCGCAGTATGTTTATTAAGGCTAAATCCATTATTCCCAACTATCAACTTGCTATCGACGGTTTAAATAGATTGGATAAAAAAACACATTAAAATAAAGGTATATGAATATGAATAGAAAATTTTTCCTGTTGGCAGTAGCCGTATCTTTAATAACGGGCTGCAACGTAAATCAAAAAAACAATCTTTCTTCTTCAGCGAAAGATATGTTTGATTCATTAGCAAACCAGCCCATTACCGAAAAACGGGTAACCCCCGAATTACTATGGAAATTTGGAAGAATTAATGAATTTGATGTCTCTCCCGATGGTAAAAAAATAGTTTATAGTGTAACTCGTTATTCCATTGCTGCCAATCAAGGAACTTCCGATTTGTTTATAGCCGACATTCATGGCGGCGACGCAATTCATTTAACTACTTTTACCGGTTCAGAATTCAACCCACGCTTCAGTCCCGATGGCAAAAAAATAGGCTTTATTGCCGAAGAAAGTGGAACACCTCAATTGTGGGAAATAAACCTTGATGGTACTAATCCAAAACAAATATCATACGTAAAAGATGGTATAAACAGTTTTGAATATTGTCCCGATGGGAAGAAAGTGTATTATACCAAAGACATTCAAATATCACCCGTTTTATCGGACATATATCCCGATTTGCCCAAAGTTAATGTTCATATAGCAACAACATTGATGTATCGCCATTGGAATCATTGGGAAGACGGAGCATATAGCCATATCATGGTGGCAGATTTAACAGCCGACTCGCTGACAAATGCCATAGATATTATGAAAGGCGAACCGTATGACAGCCCTCTTTCACCTTATTTTGAAAGCAACGAAATAGCATGGAGTCCAAATGGCAAAACCATTGCCTATACCTGTAAAAAAATGACCCCCAACGAATATGCCATCAGTACCAATAGCGATATTTATTTATACGATGTAGATTCAAAATCTACCATCAACTTAACAGAAGGCATGCCTGGTTATGACAAATATCCGGTGTTTTCACACAATGGCAAATACATGGCTTGGATGAGTATGAAAACACCCGGTTATGAATCGGACAAGATGCAATTGTTGGTGTATGATTTGGAAACAAAAAAGAAAATAGACTTAACCGAAAATTTTGACCAGAATGCCAGTAATTACCAATGGAGTCAAGACGACAAGACGATTTATTTTATTTCAGAAATAAGAGGGACAAAGCAGGTATATGAAGTTAATCTGGATACTAAATTTATTAAACCAGTAACGCAAGGGATTCACGACATTAATGAAATCAAATTAGTTAATAATACTATGATTGCATCAAAAACATCTATGAAAATGGCTACTGAACTTTATAACATCAATATAAGCGATGGCAATTTGAAACAAGTAACGTTTGTAAACAAAAATATTTACGACAACGTTACTATGGGTGAAGTTAGGAGCCGCTGGGTAAAAACGGTGGACAATAAGGAAATGCTGGTATGGGTAATTTATCCCCCTAATTTTGATTCTACCAAAAAATATCCTGCCATATTATATTGTGAAGGTGGTCCTCAAAGTATGGTGAGTCAGTTTTTCAGTTTTCGCTGGAATTTTCAAATTATGGTTGCCAACGATTATATCATAGTAGCACCCAATAGACGAGGATTGCCTGGTTTTGGTCAGGAATGGAATGCAGAAATATCGGGCGATTATGGTGGATTGAATATGCAAGATTATTTATCTGCCATAGATAATATGAAAAAAGAGCCATACATAGATGCCGAACATCTTGGCTGCGTAGGTGCAAGTTACGGTGCGTTTTCTGTTTACTGGCTTGCCGGGCATCACCAAAAACGTTTTAAAGCATTTATAGCCCATTGTGGCATGTTCAATCTCGAAAGTCAATATGCAGCCACCGAAGAAGAATTTTTTACCAACCACGATTTGGGTGGACCATTCTGGGAAAAAGACAATAAAATTGCGCAGCGTTCTTATCAAAACAGTCCTCACAAATTTGTTCAATATTGGGATACACCCATATTAATTATTTCGGGCGAACACGATTTTAGAATTCCCTATACCGAAAGTTTACAGGCATTTAATTGTGCACAATTGCGTGGCATTCCAAGCAAACTGTTAATATTCCCTGAAGAATCGCATTTTGTCTTAAAACCGCAAAACAGTATTTTGTGGCAACGTGAATTTTTTGGATGGCTTGATAGATGGCTAAAACCTAAACCATAGAACATAAAAAAAGCCTTGCAAAAATGCAAGGCTTTTTTTATAATAGCATCCCAATTATTTTTTCTTGCCGCTTTTGGTCTGAGCGTTAGCAATAGAATCTGCCTGAACCTTAGCAATAGAATCTTGTTGTGCTTTAGCAATACTGTCCAAACGCATTTGTTCAGCCTGTGCTTTAGCAATTGAATCTTGCATTAAAGAATCTTTTCTCAAAGAATCTAATCTTGCTTGTTCAGCAGCCTTTTGGTCTGCATTACTGCAGGCTGCAAATGACATCATGCCTGCAATCATTAAAAGTCCAAATAACTTCTTCATAGGGTATAAAATAAATTTATTGGTTAAATCGGTGCAAATTTATAACTATTTCTAATACATTGTTCATTTATTATTATTTTTTTTTAAGAACTATAATAAGCAATTAATCAATCATTTATATATATAATTCTCCCATTTGTTAATTAAAAATTGCATATCATCGGGTAGTTTTGAGTCGAAAAAAAGATATTTTTTGGTTCTTGGATGTAAAAAACCTAACGATTTTGCATGAAGAGCATGTCGTGAACAAACAGAAAAACAATTTTCAATAAACTCTTTGAATTTGGGTAAATTTTGTCCTTTAATTATTTTATCTCCATTATATTTACTGTCATTGAATAAAGGATGTTTGATGTATTCAAAGTGAGCACGTATCTGATGAGTTCTACCTGTTTCAAGTTTACATTCTACCAAGGTTACGTAATGATATGATTTTAAAACCCTGTAATGAGTTACAGCCTGTTTACCATGACTGCCATCGGTAAAGACAGCCATTTTTTTTCTATCCTGTAACGAACGTCCTATATTTCCTATAATAGTACCCTCAGAGTGGTCAAAGGAACCCCACACCAATGCTATATAAGTACGCTCTGTGGTTTTTTCAAAAAACTGTTTGGCAAGATGAGTGTGAGCATAATCGTTTTTTGCAACAACCAAAAGTCCACTGGTATCCTTATCAATGCGATGCACTAATCCGGGACGAATGGTTTCCTGCTGACTTAAATTTTGCTGAAAATGATACAGCAGTCCATTTACCAACGTGCCATTGTAGTTCCCCTTTGCCGGATGCACTACCATACCGGCGGGTTTATTTATCACCAATACATCTTCGTCTTCATATACAATGGATAAAGGTATATTTTCGGCAACGAGTTCATATTCATTGGGCGGGTAAGGCAAAATAATAGATATAATATCATCGGGCTTGACTTTGTAGTTTGATTTTACGGGTTTATCGTTTACCAATATACATTGGGCATCGGCAGCTGTTTGTATTCTGTTTCGTGAAATTTGATTGAGGCGATTAACTAAAAATTTATCTATGCGAAGCGGCGCTTGTCCTTTATCTACTGTAAGTCGATGATGTTCGTAATATTCGCTTTGCTCTTCGTTTTCAATAAAATCAGTTTCTACATTTTCATTATTCATGAGTGTTGGATAATAATTTTATGAACTGAGGTTTGTTTTTTAGTTGTGATTTTTAGAAAGTATATTCCATTGGAAATAGACGTTACAGAAAATATATTATCGTATCCTGTACCAATTATTTTTCCACGTATATCATATAAAGCATAGGAAACAAATGCATCCGCATTAATATATACCATATCGGAAGCCGGATTGGGATAAACGATGGTATTCGTTGTCCCATTATTTTCAGGAATAGATACAAACGGTTTTTTGCTGAAAACAGGACGAATCATCAGCGTTCCGACAAATGGGAATTTGTTCCATGTTCCATCCAGGTTGTAAAAAGTGTAACTTGAGTAATCAGTATTCATATCAAAACCAATATTGATTAAATCGGTAGTAGTTTGTATCCAGCCAATATAAAAGGGTTCCGTCAGATAAAGGGTAGTATCTAAATTATAATAATAAAAATCGTTTATACCATAGTATTGTGGTTTTACTCCTGTTTTTTTGTACAAAATATCTCCCGGTTTTCCATTATTATCGTTCCATACGGTCAGGTAAAAATATTTTTGACTGGCATTGTTATAGGTTTGATTAAAATACATATAAACGCCTCGCAGGGTATCGGGTACGAGTGTAGTAAATTTCATAGCGAGCATTCCATTTTCGCTGCCACTGCCCGATAATCCAACCCCGTATTCTGCACTTCCATCATCATAAGCATAAAAATTCTTAAACATTTGAAATACCTCCATCGTATCATTTTGATTATATATCTTGCGATACTGAAATGTGGGTGCAATTTGAGTAAGAGTAACTTTAAAAACAGATTCATCTTCCGTGTTGGTTGGGAAAAGAATTTTACTGGCTGTATGATACCAAAAAGAAAAAGTAGCGAAAGGGTTTATATTTTCACTTCCCAGCGAATCGTCAACCACATTTTGTTGAGTTGTAATATTGTCTATTTTCATGTGTCGGGTAATGTTGGCAGAGTTGTTATACAAGTTGGTATAAGAAATATAAACGGAATCGTTTTGCAGTGAATCCAGTTGCTTATAATGTTCCCATGGAACCGAAATGAAAGGATGTTCAATAAATGAAGGTATGGGATAAACAAAAGTAACATCCATAGAAATAGTATCGTTCATAGAGCGATTTATATCTAAATAGACATAATCCAAATTCCAAAAATCCAAATTGCCGGCAAAACTTGGCTCAGACAAACTGCCAATACTTCCGTAATTATAAAAACGAAACTGAAAGCCATTGCACAAATAGGATGAATCGCGAATAGGAAGCATAATTTGTGTAAAGGAAGTATCCGATTTACCAGACGACGACCAGACATGATGCCAGTCTGAAGAGGGTGTTTTAAATTCCAACACCAGCGAATCATCACTTTCGGGAGCATTTCCTCCAAACCCCTTTCCCTCATAATAAAAACTAAAATAAAGCGAATCGGCAACCGTGTAATAATAATAGTTATAATGTTCAATATGCACATATTCCTGTGTATTGAGGTCATAATAATACAATGAATCGCTTACATCTACCATTCCAGAGCCATCATCGTAATAAATAGTCATATTAATAGTAAAAGTAGAGGGTTGATAAAAGCAGTTGTATGTATGCGTTCCACTAATATAATATAAGGAATCGGAATGATGATAATAACCCGTGGCTGTTTCTAAATAATACAGTTCGTTAGTAGGAACCGATATAGGATTAAGTGTTTTTTTATATTTTAGATTAATCGGTTGTGATGTTAAATAATCGGCTATAAAAGGGTCAGTGGAAGCATTCGTATAAATTTCACCCGACATAGTAATAATATCAAAAGTGGCTACGCCAATACTGGGTGGGTGTTGACCAAACGTTTGATTGATGTAAACATTTTTATCTATCCATCTGTTGCTGTCTGGATAAACTTGTTTGGCTGAAAAATCATCAAAAAACGGCAGTTCGACAGTATCCAGTATTCTATTTTGCTTCATAGATAAAGCATAAGATTGTTTTAAAACCGGATTGGACGTCAGTTTTAATAAAACGGGCTGTGCTATTATCGCATGGCTAATTATGAATAAGATAAAAAAGAGAATTTTATTTTTTTTCATATTACAAATTAATATTACTGGTACTGTCGGGAATTAAATCTAAATCAAGAGTAATCCAAACATCGATATAACTTCCCAAATGGATGCCTTCGTTGTAACGACAACTGGGTGATTGTTTCCATATTAGGGCTTTTGTTGAATCGGTAGCGGTTATTACTGTTTTATCAGTTACCACTAATCCAATATTTAATGAACTTAACGCTAATATTGATTTGGCTTCTTCGATAGATTTACCTATGACACAAACCACCGATGTTTTTTCATTGCTTTCGCCTTTTCCAATAACAAGGTCTATGTATGAACCTTTGGGTATTAGCGTTTGTGGCTCTATAATCTTGTTTTTATAACGTTGTTCCAAAACGGTGGTAGAAATATCGGGGACATATACCAGTTTCCCGATTTTTAATCCATAAAGTTCTGCATCTGAATATGCTTGACGCAATGAAATGCCTCTTAAATCGGGCATCGGTACATTTTCATTATTGTAGCCATTAACAATAAGGTAAACGGTACGCTCCGGTTTTACTTTGGCATTTGCCTCTGGATATTGAGAAATAACTACACCTTTGGGTTTATCTTGAAAATGTACCGAATCGGACAGTACAACTTTCAATTCATGCAAGTCGGCATCATGGATGGCTTGTTCAAAGGTCATTCCATTAAAATCGGGAACAATGATAGATTTTCCGTGATATGTATAGTGACTTAATCGGAAATAAAGAATAACCAAAATGAGTATTAAAATACCAACTTGCAAACCAATATTTTTCCACAAGCGTTTTTCTTTGAATATGTTAAAAAAACTCATACTTTTTCATATAACGAGTTTGCAAAGATAAAATTATATTTTGGGTTATGAAAATGTGAAAATGTAAAAATGTGAGAATGTGAAAATGTGAAAATGTGAAAATGTGGAAATGTGAGAATGTGAAAATGTGAGAATGTGAAAATGATGAAGCAGATTTGTAAATATTTATTTATCAGTTTTAATCCATTACATCTGTGTAATCTGTGTGCTATTTTTTTTAAATTTTAACTTTGATATTTTAAATTTGATATTTGAATTCTGCTATATAAAACGCAGAGAGCGCAAAAGAAAATGTGAAAATGTGAAAATGTGAGAATGTGAAAATGATGAAGCAGATTTGTAAATATTTATTTATCAGTTTTAATCCATTACATCTGTGTAATCTGTGTGCTATTTTTTTTAAATTTTAACTTTGATATTTTAAA
>Ga0302253_1000393_pt1 | contig 37547 bp, 43 predicted proteins | sample AAG_RA_Trp_MG_FD_193537 | JGI IMG/M metagenome (GOLD analysis project Ga0302253, IMG submission 193537) | Enriched activated sludge microbial communities from anaerobic digester in WTTP, New Holstein, Wisconsin, United States - AAG_RA_Trp | ecosystem: Engineered > Bioreactor > Anaerobic >...
AAAGGGAGCCCGGCAAACCTCTTTGTTGCGGACCCGTCCCGGTCTGCTCTCCGGTTCTCGCGCGATCCGCTCGCAACGCTGGTAAAACGGGCTGATCGGACTGTTATCAGGACAAACGTTTTTACTGTGTAAATCCAACAAAACAGGCATGTTTGTTTTGGGTGATGCCGGTGTTTTCTAATATCCTTGTCGCGGTCGATGGCTCGGATGCCAGCCAGCGCGCATTGACCCGCGCTGTGGAAGAGGCAAAGGTGTGGAATGCCAGGCTCCACATCGTCTACGCAGTAGAGACCGGGCTTTTTTCCTCGCTCCCTGCCGATAACACGGTCGAAATCATGTACCGTGTCCTGGAAACAGAAGGGAACACCGTGCTTGAAAAAGCAAAAAAATACGCCGCTGAGAAAGGCGTTACCGCAATAACACACATCAAACAGGGCCATGCCGCAAGCGAGATCGTCTCCCTTGCCGAGAAAGAAAAGGTTGACCTGATCATCGTCGGTTCGCACGGCAAGAGCCAGGCCGACCGCCTCCTCATCGGGAGCGTGAGCGCCCACATCGTCAACCACAGCAGAATCACAACCATGGTGGTGAGATCATAACGGAAATGATTGTCAGAGACTACATGACATCCGACGTTGTCCACGTCGAGATCCCCGGAAACCGGGACGATGTCCTCAAGATCCTCAAACGCACGGGAATATCCGGCGTTCCGGTCATCAAGCACAAGAAGATCGTCGGCATCATCACCAGGAAAGACCTCCTGCGCAAGCCCGAGGAGACCCAGCTTGGCCTGCTGATGACCTCAAAGCCCGTCACGATCGGTCCCGACATGGAGGTGAGCGAGGCCGCACGCATCCTCGTGACAAAGAAGATCCGCCGCCTGCCGGTTGTCGAGGACGGCCACCTGCTCGGCCTGCTCTCGGTCGCCGACCTCATCCACGCGATCGCCCAGAAGAAGATCAAGGACGAGATCAAGGATTCATACATGAGCCAGACCTTTGCGCTCTGGGAAGAGACCCCGCTCCCGGTGGTCGGCCGGGTCATGGAGATCTCCGGTGTCGATGCCATCCCGATCCTGGACGCCGAGAACCGGCTGCAGGGTATCATCTCCGAACGCGATCTCATCCGCAGCTCATCGATCGAGGACAGCGTTGGCGTCTCCGACTTCTCGAACGGGACCGACGACGACGAGTGGACCTGGGAGAGCATCCGGGACAACCACACCATCAGCTTCGGCATCTCCAAGGTCCAGCTCCCGAACCGGCCGGTCAAGCTTGCCATGGTGAAGAACGTGGTCGCGGTCCCGGCGAACGCCGAGGTCAGCGAATGCGCACTCAAGATGCGGAGGGCACGGGTCGACCAGCTGCCGGTGGTCAACGGCGACAAGCGGCTCGTTGCCATGCTGTATGACCGCGAACTCATCAGGGCGCTCTGCCATGATGGACAGGAATAACAACCTTTAAATTTCCTGATATCACCTAATACTTTACAGCGCTTTTATAATCATCCAGCGTTTGTTTGTTTTTAGGGAGTTACCATGCCCGAACAGTTACAGGAGTCCATGAAGGGGACAACAACGATAGGCATCGTTTTTGCCGGCGGGGTTGTCCTTGCAACCGAGAAGCGGGCGACCATGGGCTACATGATCGCAAGCAAGAAAGCCAAGAAGGTCTACCAGGTCGCCGAGCGGATCGGCATGACTACCGCCGGCGGGGTGGGCGACGCACAGCAGCTTGCACGCATCCTGACCGTTGAGTGCAACCTGTACCAGATCCGCAGGTCGCGGGCCATCACGGTCGGCGCCGCTGCAACGCTGCTCTCGAATTACCTCAACCAGAACCGGTATTTCCCGTACTATGTCCAGCTGCTGGTCGGCGGCGTTGACGAGCACGGCCCGAGCGTCTACTCCGTGGACGCGATGGGCGGGGCAACGAAGGAGGAGGAGATCGTTGCCACCGGGTCCGGTTCGCCGATGGCATACGGCGTGCTCGAGGACCGGTTCCGCAAGGACATGCCCCGCGACGAGGCGATCGATCTCGCGATCAGGTCCCTGAAATCCGCCATGAAGCGCGATGCGGGTTCCGGCGAAGGAATCCATGTTGTTGTGATCACAAAGGAGAAGTACGAGGTGCTGGGCGAAGACGCCCTCAAGAAGTATCTTGCCAAGAATGGCGCGTAACCTCTTTTTTTTTAGGAAGACTTTTTTATGCTGATTGAAGAACGGCTCAAGGAGCTCAAAGACAAGATAAACGAGAAAGTGCCCCGCGGCATCACCGTGACGCAGGTCGAGTTCGAAGGACCCGAGCTGGTCATTTACACAGACGACCCGAAACGCTTTGCCGACGAGGCAGACCTCATCAAGATCCTTGCCCGCGACCTGCGGAAACGGATAGTGGTCCGGCCGACCATCCTCGAGGACCCCGAGAAGGCAAACACCGAGATCAAAGCCGTAGTCCCCGAGACCGCCGGCATAACGGACATCTTCTTCGATGCTGATACCGGGGAAGTTCTGATCGAGGCCGAGAAACCCGGCGTGGTCATCGGCAAGAACGGGACAACGCTCCGGGACATCACCCGGCATATCGGCTGGACACCCAAGGTCGTGCGGACACCACCGATCGAGAGTTCCACGGTCAAGCAGATCCGGCAGTACCTCCGGTCCGTGAACGAGGACCGCAAGCAGTTCCTCCGCACCATCGGCCGGCGCATCCACCGGGATATCCCCGGCCGGGAGGAGATGGGGAAGGACGCCACACGCAAGGACCAGTGGATCCGCGTCACGATGCTCGGCTGCTGCCGCGAAGTCGGCCGTGCTGCGTTCCTCCTGACAACGCAGAACAGCCGGATCCTGATCGACTGCGGAGAGAAACCGGACAATGCCGGAGGTACGCCCTACCTGTACGTGCCGGAGATCCACCCGCTCGCATCGCTCGACGCAGTGGTCCTTACCCACGCCCATCTCGACCACTGTGCCCTGATCCCGCTGCTCTATAAGTACGGGTACGAAGGGCCGGTCTACTCCACGCCGCCAACCCGCGATCTCTCCGCGATGCTGCAGCTCGATTATCTCGACGTTATCAACAAGGAAGGACGGAAGGTCCCGTATTCGTCGCAGGAAGTCAAGACCTACATCCAGCACTCCATCACGCTCAACTACGGCAGCGTGACCGATATCGCACCGGATGTCAAGCTCACCTTCCACAATGCCGGCCACATCCTCGGTTCGGCCATCGCCCACTTCCATGTCGGCGACGGGATGTACAACATCGCGTTCACGGGCGACTTCAACTATGCCAAGAGCCGCCTCTTCAACCCGGCCATCAACCAGTTCCCCCGCCTTGAGGCGCTCTTCATGGAGAGCACGTACGGCGGCAGCAATGATTTCCAGCAGCCCCGCTCGGATGCCGAAGGGCTGCTGTACGAGACCATCAACCGGGTCCTTTCCCGTGGCGGCAAGGTCATCATCCCGGCCTTTGCCGTGGGGCGTTCGCAGGAGGTCATGCTGGCCCTTGAGGAGGGCATGCGCCTTGGCAAGATCCCGAAGGTGAAGATCTACCTTGACGGCATGATCCGCGAGGCAACCGCGATCCACACCACGTACCCGGAGTACCTGAACACCGAGCTCCGCAACCTCATCTTCCGGGAAGGCATGAACCCGTTCCTTGCCGAGTGCTTCCAGCAGGTGGACTCCTCCGAGCTCCGCGAAAAAGTCATCTCGGGCGATCCGTGCGTCATCATCTCCACGAGCGGCATGCTGAACGGCGGCCCGGTCATGGAGTACCTGCTGAACCTTGCGCAGGACGAGAAGAATGCGCTCATCTTTGTCGGGTACCAGGCGGACGGCACCTACGGCCGGCGCATCCAGAAGGGCTGGCGCGAGGTCCCGATGGGGCGCAAAGGGACCATCACCATCAACCTCGAGATCACAACGGTCGACGGGTTCTCGGGCCACTCCGACCGCCGGCAGCTGATGAACTACATCGGCCAGATCCAGCCGCGCCCCGAGAAGATCTTCTGCATCCACGGGGACGAGAACAACACCATTGACCTTGCCAGTTCCATCTACAAGCGCTACCACATCGAGACGCATTCGCCGATGAACCTCGAGACCTACCGCATGCTCTGACGAAGGCTCAATCATGCGCCGGTACCTCCCCCTTTTTTTCGGCTACTTTACCGTGATGGCGCTCTCCAACGCCATTGTCCCGGTCCTCCCCGCGTACTCTCCCGATGCATCGGCCCACGGGCTCATCTATGCCGGGTATTTCCTCGGCGCCTTCTTCGTCACGCTCCCGGCCGGCATCCTGACCGACCGGTACGGGCGCATCCCCTTTGTCCGGCTCGGCCTCTTTGTTTCGCTGGCGAGCGGCGCTTTCCTTACGCTGATCTCCGATCCCGTTCTTGTCATTGCCGGCCGTTTTCTCGAGGGGACCGGGGCAGGCCTCTTTGTCGCGGCTGCAATGGCCATGGTCAATGCCGATCCCGGCCATGTCCGGCTGAGCGGGTGGCTGATGGCATCGCAGAACGCCGGGCTCGTCACCGGTCTTGCCATTGCCGGCTGGCTTGCGGCGTACCTCGGCACGCCTCCCTCCGGGATCGCCCTCTTCACCCTCATGCTCGTGGTGCCGGCCGTTGCAAGCCTGCTGGTCCGCGAACCGGCCGGGACACCGGGTACGGCCGGTATTTCCGGCAGGGAAATCCTCCGGATAACCCGGCACCACCGCTGGCTCTGGTACTCAACGGTCGTTATCATCGGCCTTACCGGTCTTGTCACTGCCCTGTACCCGAAACTTTCCGGGGCGGGATCCGGCCAGCTCGGGATCTGGATTGCCATGATGGGTATTGCAACGATCATCGCGGTCATCGCCAGTTCGCGAATGGCGCCGGAACCGGTCCTGGCAATCCGGTGGGGAGCCATCCTCATGGCAGGCGGGGTCGTCCTCCTGTTCTTCTCCCCGGCCGGGTTCCTCATGATCGGGGCGGTGGCTGGCATCGTGATCATCTCCCAGATGGCATTCCTCGCGGGAGCTGCAGGGAACCAGGGCACGGTCATGGGCCTGTACTCAAGCTTCGCGTACCTCGGCATGGCCCTCCTGCCGGCAGCAGGCGGATTGTGTGCCGACCGGCTCGGTTTTCCGGCGGCGTTCTTCATCGCGGTCCTTGCAGCGCTCTCGGTCGCGGCAACCATCGGCCGGTGTGCCTGCGTCACTGCCGGCGAAACGTATGGGATCCTGCCTGCCCGGAATAATAAGCAATAGATTCATCTGCGATCAAGGGAAATTTCGTCATGTGAATATGAGATCCTCAACCCTGATCCTGGTCCTCTTCTTATCGTTCCTGCTCATCCCTGCGCTCCCTGCGGAAGATGCCGTGGAATGGTACACAAAGGGGCAGGATGCCCTTAAAGTCAATGATCCTGCTGCAGCCATCACGTTTTTCAATAACGCACTCAAACAGGACAGCAGATTCGCTCAGGCCTATGCCGGGAGGGCTGCTGCGCTCAATATGCAGGGAAAATATACCGAGGCCATTGATTCAGCGGACGATGCTCTTGCAATCAAATCAATGGACTCGGTGGCCCTCAATTCCCGGGCATATGCCTTTTTCAGGCTCGGGCAGTACGAGACCGCCATCACCGCATACGACAACCTCTTTATCGTTGAACAGAACCGCAAGGACGCGTACTGCAACCAGGCAAACGCGTACCTGATGCTCAACGATACCTCCGATTCGGCGCTCGCGGCATTCGACCGCTGTACCCTGCTCAATTCCGATGATTTCATGGCATGGAACAACAAGGGTGCGGCGCTGATGCTGGCCAAAAAGTACGAAACAGCGCTCGCGGCGTTCGATCGTGCAACAGAGATCACCATCAGGAATGCGACCGTCTGGAACAACAAGGGAAAAGCGCTGGTTGCAGTCGGGAAGCCCTCGGATGCGCTGGAGTGTTTCAACAAGGCGTTGGGGATCGATCCCAATTTTGCAGACGCAAAGGCGAACAAGGCTGATGCGATCGGGAAGCAGCAGTCCTTCACCATTGCCGGTACAATAACGCCGAAGGAGACCGTCAGCCGCATCGGCACGCTCTTCACCATCGTGACGACAACGCCAAAGATGACAACGGCCGTCACGGAAGAGCCGCAGGCGGAGACAACAACGGAACCCGCTGCCCCGGCAAAGACAACGATTCCGAAAAAGACGACCTATTCGCCCGTTTCCCCCGCGACCGTGATCTTTGCGCTGGCGGTCATCGCGGGCCTTGCTGCGGTGATGAGAAGGGAGTAATTTTTTCCTGAACCCGTGCCGGGACCGGATTGCCGGGAGACCGGACCTGATTTTGATTTTTTTTAATCGGGAAGAATTCTCTGTCAGCAGATATGATCGCCCCCCTTGCGCCAGCCCCGGCTCGAAGAATGCTGATGCATTCTTCATGCACCTCACCTCTTCAAAGTTCGGTGACTCGAAGAATCCTGCGGATTCTTCTTCAGTCGAATCCCTTATGAGATTCGGCACCCCGTTGGGGGCGGGGGCGCTTTGGATTCCGCAGTATCACCCGTCATCGGCCTCACTGATTCTATGGTACGGTAATGCAGCACTATCCTGACAGGGATGCCGCAGCGGCGGGGTCTGACCGGTTCATCAGAACCTGGAGGATGAGAAGAATCGCGGAGCAATTCTTCGATGCGGAAGTCGAAGAACGCTGACGCGTTCATCCTCCGTCTCACCTCGCCTTGCGAGGTTCGACACCCCCAAGAGCGTCAGAATGAGCGGTTGTATACGGAGCAATTTCTCAAAAACAGGTATGTCAAATTCTGCAACTCATGCATTACTGTCCATCCCCGCGTACCGCTCCATGATCCCGCGGTACACAAGCGATGCCTTTTCGAGCGATTCGATGGTAACCCGTTCGTCGACGGCATGGAGGGTTTTTATCTCCCCGGGCCCGTACTCGAGGACGCTGAATCCGTGGAGCCGCAGGTGGCGGGCATCGCTTGCCGCCCACTGGACAAAGGGAAAGACCTCCCCGCCCCAGACCTTCCGGATTTCCTGGCAGGTGGTCGTCACCAGCGTGCCGGAAGGATCGGTCATCGATGGTTCGTGGCTCTCCTCAAGGACAACCTTCGCATTCCGGGCATGAGCCATGATATCGGATTTCAGGTCCGATAGCGGGCATCCCCATGGCACCCGCATCTCGAGCTCGAGGACGCAGTGCTCGGCAACAACATTGGACTTCTCGCCGCCACGGATCGTACCCGGGTTGTAGGTCAGGTGCCGGAGGATATCCGTTCCGCCTTTGAAACTGAATTCCGATCTCATCACGTCCGCGGACCGGTCCAGGATCTCCTCGAGTTTTCGGCTGACCGGGAAATCCCGGGTATGGAGGCTATGGACATACTCAATCAGCGAGACAGCCTCCATGATCGCACTCGTGCCAACGGCCGGATACAGGGAGCCGTGTGCCGGGACGCCGGTGAACTCAAGCTCGAACCGGCAGAGTCCTTTCTGCCCGATGGCCGGGCTCCGGCAGGGTGTGGGCTCCGCGATAACGCAGTCGGCGGGAGCAAGGATGCGGTCGGCAAGGATGCGGCGGATCCCGTTCTCGCCTCCGGTCTCCTCGTCGCAGACAAAGAGCAGCGTTGCCGGAATATCCTGTCCGGCATCCGCCATCATTTCACAGGCCGAGAGGACCGATGCGCACCCGCCTTTCATGTCGGTGGAACCGCGCCCGTGCACGTATTTTTTGTCGATCCTGCCGGAGAACGGGGGGTACGTCCATGCAGCGTCCCGTGCCGGGACAACATCCACGTGGCCGGAAAGGATGAGCCGGCGGCGTGCCGGGTCCGTGACCAGGTTGCACATTCCCCGGTCATCTCCATATACCCGGGACCGTATCCCGATACCGTCGAGGAACGACCGGATATACTCGATGACCTCGGAGGTCTTCCCGGGTGGGTTTTCGCTGTTGATCTTCACCAGGTCTGAACAGATACGGCTGACGTGCATGGCAGGCCCCGCGGTGGTATCAGGGCTGGTCCGCATACTCCCTGAAAAGCCGGCCGAGCGAGGCATCCTCGTACAGGCTTTTTAAAAACTCCGGTTCGAAGAAATCATCGATAATCGCGTACAGGAAGTCCACAGGTAGCGGTTTCTTCGTATCGGGATCGATGACAATACGGAAACTGCGGTATGACGCAGGATCCTCCGTGTCGTAGATCATCTGCCAGAGCGATGGCAGTTGTGCGAACTTCTCGGGTTTCTTCTCCCGCAGCCAGTTGATGAATCCGGGGAACTTTGCCCTGTCACCTTTCTTTTCTTCATCAACGCGCCAGCGCATGTACTCCGCGCCGATGATATTCTTCGGCGATTCATAGTGACAGACATAGAGGCTCACCGTATAATCGATATGGGCAAGCGCGTCGATGAAATAGAAGTAAAGCACCTTGTTGAAACTTCCGGGATCGTGGAGCACAAGGGATTTCCCGTACAGGTGCCGGAGGACCGGCCAGTACTCGTTATCATCCTGCATGTCCGGTTAGTTCGCAACGGCATCGTAAATATATTCGCTTCATGCAGAAGGAGGCGGGACCGTGGTTACCTCGAATATGGAATCGCGGATCTATGTAAAAAACGGATGGCGCCTCCGTACCGCTTCGACAAAGAGGTCTTCAAGCGCTTTTCCGGATTTGCCCCGGATATCGACGTGGTTGTCCGTCCGCAGCAGGCAGGGCTTCAGTTTGCCGTCGGAGGTGAGCCGGAGGCGGTTGCAGTATGCACAGAATTCCGTGTTATGAAGCGGCCGCACCACTTCCACTTCCGCCCCGTCAAGGCAGTACTTCTTCCGGTGATGCATCCTGCGGGTGACGATCTGTTTTGAACGGGATGCAAGGGAGGTCTCGAGGCCGTTCAGGTCCCCGTGGTGGTCGTAGTCATCGAAGTGCATCAGCTCGATCAGCTGGAGTACGAGGTCGCGGTTGCCGCGAACGTACGCAAGGAAATCATCGATCTCGTGATCATTGATCCCTTTCAGGACAACCATGTTCAGCTTGACCGGTGTCAGGCCGTGTACAAGGGCAGCATCGATCCCTTCCAGTACATCGGAGAGGCGGTCGGTGCCGGCAATCTTCCGGTAGGTCTCCGGATTCAGGCTGTCGATGCTTACATTCACGCGACGGAGACCCGCCTCCTTGAGATCAGCAGCGATGCCGGCAAGGAGCGTACCGTTGGTTGTCATCGACGATTCCATGCCGGCCGGAACCGACCGGATGATCTCGGCAAGGTCCGGCCGCAGCGTCGGTTCGCCACCGGTAAATTTCACGCTCCGGATCCCGAAGCCCGCTGCAACCCTCAGGACTTCGGCAATCTCTGCAGCGGTCAGGGGGGACCCGGGGGCATCTTCACCCTCCCGGTGGCAGTAGAAACAGGAGAGGTTGCATTGCGGAGTCAGGCTTATCCGCAGGTTGCTCACCGGGCGGCCGTGGGGATCCTTAAGCGTCATTCCGGGCCGTCCGTACCGATGAAGTTCTTCGCAACAATATACAGCTCCGTGCTCCCCTTCCGGGAGGAGTGTGTATTGCAGGTCTTGACAGAATAGAAATATTTCTTGCAGTCCGCATACAGTTCCGGGAAATCCGTTCCCTGGAAGGATTTGATCGCGAAATTGCCACCTTGTTTCAGAACCCTGCCTGCAAACGCGAGCGCCTGTTCGTTCAGCTCGATGATCCGTGCCTGGTCGTAGCTCTTGTGGCCGGAGAGCTTGGGCGCTGCATCGCAGAGGACCACATTGACGACCGGAAGTTTCTCCCGCACCAGTGCCAGCACTTCCGGATCGTTCAGGTCTCCTTCGATAGTCTCCACACCGGCAAGTTCGGCAATCGGATTGAGATCGATCCCCAGCACACGGGCGTTCGTGAGGTTCCGCTCAACCTGCAGCCAGCTCCCCGGCGCTGCCCCGAGATCAACAATATTATCCGTCGGCCGTATGATGGAGAATTTTTTCTGGATCTCCAGGAGTTTGTATGCTGCACGCGAGCGGTATCCTTCGTGCTTCGCACGCAGGTATGTCCTGTCGTATCCCCATTGTGATCCCATGAGCCTGACCGTCCCAGAAAATGCCCGGGTAAAACCCAAAACACTATAATTAAAGTATGACGATATACTGTATAAGACAGTTTGTTAAGGGGTAAGCGATGTTAAAAGCAACGATAGACGCAGACATGTTCAGGGAAGCAATCGATGCGATCTCGGCTCTCATCCCTGAGTGCCGGCTCCATACGGACGACAGCGGTTTTTCAACCCGTGCGGTTGACACGGCAAACGTCGCCATGGTTGCACTCACCCTCAAAAAGGAAGCGTTCGAGACCTACAAGGCAACAAAAGGCCAGCTGGGCATCGACCTGATGAAGATGAAGAACATCTTCGGCATGGCCACCAAGGGCGATGTCATCAGCATCGAGATGGCTGACAATGCCCAGAAGATGTCGGTCTCCGTCCACGGATACCACTACTCCATCACCCTCCTTGACACCAACACGATCCGGAAGGATCCCAACCCGCCCACCATCAACCTGCCGGGTAAGATCGTGATCAAGGGCGAGGACTTAAACAACGCGATGAAGGCCGCCGCGGTGATCTCCGACAAGATCGCACTGGGGATCAACCCGAAGGACCAGACCTTCTACCTTGTTGCCGAAGGCGATACCGACCATATCCGGCGCGAGTTCTCAAAAGACGAGCTGGTATCCCTTACCCCGGTCGAGGCACGATCGCTCTTCAGCCTCGATTACCTCAAGGACATGGGCAAGGTCATGAGCAGGGCCGAGCAGGTCGAAATCTTCCTCGGTATCGACCACCCGGTCCGTTTCTCGTTCGACATCGCCGGCGGAAACGGCCATGTCGAGTACCTCCTCGCTCCCCGGATCGAGGCTGACTGATGGAGTATTCCCCATCGGCAAAGGAACTTTCCCATTTCCCGTTTTTAAAAAAATCCCAGGACCATATCAAGCGCTCGTTTCCCCCCATCGATCAGCTGCTGAAAGAAGAGAAAGGGGCGGTCCTGACCGATCTCGCAGTACGGCGCATCAACCAGGCGCTGGCGGCAAAGAAGACCATCGCTGCCCATTTCCAGCACCGTGACGATGAGGAGATCGCAAGTTACGTCCTTGCCCGGATCATTGTATCCTGCATCCAGGACAGACAGCTCTATGACCGGCTCACCCGCTACGAGGCGGAGCGTGCGTATTACTTCCTGAACTCTGAGACCGGCTCCGAGTCGGAGAAAGGCTGGAACGAGAACGCGGTGCTGGACGACGACCAGAACAGCCGTATAGCAAAACATATCGCCGCGGAGTTCGGGATCGATCTTGCAAAGGACCGGATGCCCCTTGCCGATTACGTGGAGATCGTGTCCGTTCTGCACGAGGACCGTTTCAAGCTGGTCAACCGGCGGGTCAGCAAAGGATTTGTTGAGATAAAAAAAGAGGAACTGCTGGAGCTGCTCCGGGAGCGGATCCGCGTCATCCTCCGCCGGGACCTCCCGTATCACGTGCCAAAGAGCATCTGCGAACAGCTGGCGCCCGTTGCCGAATCGATCAAAAAGGAGTACCAGGAGCACATGCTCCGCCAGTTCGGCGCCATCGAGGAGAGTGCGTTCCCGCCCTGCATGCAGGCCCTGATAAAAGCCCTCACCGCCGGCGCCAACCTCACCCATGCCGGGCGGTTCTCGCTGACCACGTTCGTCCATACGATCGGCATGGACGTCCCTGCGATTGCACAACTCTACGCCCGCTCACCGGACTTCGACCCGGAGAAGACCATGTACCAGGTCGAGCATATCACCGGCAGGGGCGGCTCGGGCACCGAATACCATGCCCCGGCCTGTGCCGCAATGCGCACGACCGGCCTCTGTGTCAACCGCGACCAGCTCTGCGAGCACGTGAACCACCCGCTCAGTTACTACAAGGTTAAGAAGAAAGACCTGGCTGCCGGGAAAGGGAAGAAGAAAGAACCGCCGAAAGCCCCGCCTACGTGATCTTTGTGTTCACAAAATACCCGGCGCCCGAGAGGAAGAGGATGAATACAATGATTGCCGCCAGATAGGCAGTCCCGGCTGACATCACCATAGGAAGGACTGCGAGAAGTATTATCAGGATGAGGAATGCGGCAAATCCGATGATCACATCGAGGAGTCGTTCGTCCATTACCGCAGATTTTCGCTGCCGGAGGATTTAGGCTTATCTTACTGTGGGGTTCGAAGAGCCCCCGGCTCTTCTCTTCCTCAACCTTCTGATGAAGGTGCCGGATTCATCAGAACCACGAGGTGGAGAAGAGCCGCGGGGTTCTTCGATCTCCGACCGACCATCAGGCCGGGAGGTGGAGAAGAGCCGCAGGGTTCTTCGATTACCAGGTGGTTTGAAAAATGCCGGTGCATTCTCCCCTGTCCCGGGCCTGATGAGAATTTCTGACGTTCGACACGTCGAAGAATGCTGGCGCATTCTTCTCCTCTCTCACCTCCCTTTGGGAGGTTCGGGAATTCGAAACACTCATGATGACAGAAGAAAATCATTCTGCCATGCAACGATCAGCAGCAATCGCACTCCTCCGGCAGCACGTGCACGGGGACGCGCTCGTCAAACACTGCCTTGCAACCGGGGCGATCATGAAAGCGGTTGCCGGACCTCTGGGCGGTGACCCGGCCCGCTGGGAGGAGATCGGGATCCTGCATGACATCGATTTCGAGCAGGTCAACGGGGACATGGAGCAGCACGGCGTAGCCGGGGCCCGCCTGCTGACAGATGCCGGAATTCCGGATGATACCTGCCGGATTATCGCGGGCCACAACCATTTTCTCCATACCGCCCCGTACGAGACACCGGTGGAGATCGCACTGCAGGCGGTGGACAGCGCCTCCGGCCTCATCACGGCATGCGCCCTTGTCAAGGGCGGCCGGCTCTCCGATGTTACGGTGAAGACCATAACAAAAAAAGCAAAGGAGAAGTCCTTTGCTGCCGGATGCGACCGCAGCCGGGTCGCCCTCATCGCACCCCTTATGGAGATCCCGGTCTTCTACAGCCACGCACTGGCAGGCCTCATGGAGATCCGGAGGGAACTCGGGCTGGAATAATCACGTTTTAAAAACCGCAACACCAAGTACTGGATGACCCATGGACCCGGCACAGGAACGGAGCAATACTCTCGCAGCATTGCAGGCTGCAGTAACGCAGACGGAACAATCGATCAATCCCCGGCTTGTCCCGCCGGAGGGCATCTCATTCGGGTACGCACTCCGGGGTGCACGGGACACCGGGAGTGTTGCTGCAGCATCCGGGGGAATACGGAAGGCTGCCGACGGCAGTGCCGGTTCCGTATCCTGTTCGTTCGGCACGGCAGAACCGGTTGTCCCGGTCATCCTGACCATCATGAAGTTCGACCCGGCCCTGCGGAGCGCCGCCATCCTTCAGTATTCCGGACGGGCGCTCAGGGTTTTTGAAAACGACCTGTTCCTCGAATGCGCTCTCCTGGATGCTGCATCGTCGCAGAAAGGGATCAGCACCATGGACTGGGGCATAGCTTCCTGCTGCAAAGAAGAAATTCCCGACGTGATTTGCCGGAAAGGCGCAACAGCCGAGGACTCGCGCATCATCCTGCCAGGCGAGGGGCCGGCCGACGTTCTCAACAATATCATTATCTGCTCCAACCGCATTTAAGATAGTGCACTTTGCGAGGAACCATCAATGGGAATCAAGCCATCCTATATCAAGACCCTCGGGACCGACCTTGTCACCAGGCAGCGGTCGAGCTTTTCGAACAACTTTGAAGAGAACAAGCAGCAGCTGGAAAAGTCCGCTGTCATCGACAGCAAACGTGTCCGCAACCGCGTCGCCGGATACATTACAAGAAAAATAAATACCAAGAAACATTCATAACCCTATTCATGTTTGAAGGTGTCCTTCCAGCGATTATAACCCCTTTTAAAAGAAACCCCGCGATGAGCCTGGACATCCCCGGCCTTCAGAAAAACATCGGGTTTCTGCTGTCCCGTGGCGTCCACGGGATTGTGCCCTGCGGTTCGACCGGCGAATCAGCCACGCTTACTTTCGATGAACACGAGAAGGTCATCGAGGTCGCGGTCGACGCGGTCAACGGCAAGGTACCGGTCCTTGCCGGTACCGGTTCCAACAACACGGTCGAGGCAATCCGGCTGACGAAGGCTGCGAAGGACATCGGTGCGGATGGCGTGCTCGTCATCAGCCCGTACGGCAACAAACCCAACCGGACGGGTCTTGTGAAGCACTACACGAAACTCGCCGATCTCGACATCCCGGTGGTCATTTACAATATCCCCGGCAGGACCGGCCAGAACCTGGAACCGGACCTGATCGCGGAGCTGGCGCAGCACCCCAATATCGTCGGGGTCAAGGAAGCCAGCGGCAACATCGGCCAGATGTCCCGGGTCATCGAGGAGACGCAGGACGAGGACTTCGTGCTCATCTCGGGCGACGACAATATCACGATCCCCGTCATGGCGCTGGGCGGGGCCGGGGTCATCTCGGTTGCGGCCAACATCGACCCGGCCCGGATGGTAGCCATGTGCGACGCCATGAGGAAGGGAGATTACCAGAAAGCGCTCGTGCTCCACTACGCGATGTCGCCGCTGTTCCGGTCCATGTTCATCGATACGAACCCGATCCCGGTCAAGAAAGCAGCCGAACTGCTGGGATTGGCCGGCGGACCTGTCCGGCTCCCGCTTGACGATCTCGACGCAAACAAGACCGAACAGCTGAAAAAGGTCCTTGCAACCATCCCGAAATATGGAGCACGCGCGGCACAAAAGAAGCCGGCCGGATCCCCGGTAAGGAAACCCGCCGCGAAAGGCCGGAGACGGTGACCACCGATGGCAAAGGTCGTTGTCTGCGGCGCCTCCGGCCGCATGGGCCAGATCATCGGCCGCATGGTGAACGAGTCGAAGGATCTTGAACTCGTCGGGGGTATCAACCTCAAGCCCGGCTCGTTCTTCGGCGCAGAGATCGTTGCGGCAAAGGATGCGGAAGCACTCCTCAAAAAGACAAAAGCCGACGTGATGATCGATTTCACCATCGCCTCGGCTGTCGTGGATAACGTGAAGCTTGCGGCCCGGAACAACTGCGCCCTGGTGGTCGGGACGACCGGCATCTCCGCGGAACAGCGGGCGGAGATGGAGAAGGCGATCAGCGGCCATGTCCCGGCCGTAATCTCCACCAACTTCTCGATCGGCATGACCATCTTCCAGCAGATTGTCCGGCAGTCGGCAAAACTGCTGAAGGATTACGATATCGAACTTATCGAGGCCCACCACCGGAACAAGAAGGACGCGCCGAGCGGGACGGCGAAGACCCTTCTCCAGATCATTGAGGAGGAGGCGGGCGCCCGCGACAAGATGTACGGGCGCGAGGGCATGACCGAGCGGAAGAACGAGATCGGCGTGCATGTCATCCGCGGCGGGGATATCGTGGGCGACCATACGGTGATGTTTTCGAAGAACTTCGAGACCATCGGGCTTTCCCACCGGGCGTACGACCGGTCGGTCTTTGCCAGCGGTGCCATCATGGCAGCACGCTGGGTCGTGGGCAAAAAGCCCGGCATTTATGGCATGAACGATGTGCTGGCGCTGAAGAAGTAATCGGCTCTGTAAAAAACTTTCCCATACGCACTCAATGGAATTCCAGGAGTGACCGCCAGTCTCCTCAAAGAATGCTTCACATTAAGGGGAAGGGAAACTTCAGCCGAGCTTAGACCCCCCTCTTTTTTCATTTTTTTTTCAGGCCTGTATACAACCATGTTCCACGGGGCGAGGGTCGGCAGACCCCGAGCGCCCGTGGCATTATCCTTAATTAACACTATCCAGCACAGGTTTTCTACAAAGCCAAATTATCTGTTCTTTATTCCGGGTTTCCCGCCAGTGCGAAGTTGAAGAATCCTGCGGGTTCTCCTCCTGACTCGCCTCTGATGATACCGGGTCGAAGTCGAAGACGCTTCGCGTCTTCTCCTGACTCGCCTCTGATGATGCCGGGTCGAAGTCGAAGACGCTTCGCGTCTTCTCCTGACTCGCCTCTGATGATGCCGGGTCGAAGTCGAAGACGCTTCGCGTCTTCTCCTGACTCGCCTCTGATGATACCGGGTCGAAGTCGAAGACGCTTCGCGTCTTCTCCTGACTCGCCTCTGATGATGCCGGGTCGAAGTCGAAGACGCTTCGCGTCTTCTCCTGACTCGCCTCTGATGATGCCGGGTCGAAGTCGAAGACGCTTCGCGTCTTCTCCTGACTCGCCTCTGATGATACCGGGTCGAAGTCGAAGACGCTTCGCGTCTTCTCCTGACTCGCCTCTGATGATACCGGGTCGAAGTCGAAGACGCTTCGCGTCTTCTCCTGACTCGCCTCTGATGAGGCTCGTCAAATAGAAACCCTTTTTTTCCTTCCCCTGAAACATATAGAATGGAGTGAACGAGTTGGTAGCAGTCGTTGACAAAGAGAAGTGTACCGGATGTGAAACCTGCGTGAGCGAATGTCCCGCATCGGCAATATCCATGGAGAACGACAAGGCGAAGGTTGACAAGGACATGTGCGTTGACTGCCAGACCTGCGTTGACGTCTGCCCGTCAGAAGCGATCCACATGGAATAAGCCCGGAACAAGACTCCGGCACCAGTACACTGTTTTTCCTGTCCCGCAGGATTGGCGGGACATTGTTGTATCCTGCATTCCTCACCGGAAAATCCGGCTTTTCCGGATGATCTGTAAGGGAAGGCCATGATGGGCCGTCATGTGCTGCAGCCGGAAAAATAATTCAAAAAACAATGTTTTTATCATCACAGATGAAATGGGACACTATTATCCGCCATACCAGATATGACGGAACGAGACAGACACTCAGGACCTGACACCTATGATCAACGTTGCAGTACTCGGAGCCACGGGTAACGTCGGCCAGCGGTTCGTGGAAGAGCTGGCAGATCATCCCTGGTTCAACCTTACGACACTCGCCGCTTCCGACCGCAGTGCGGGAAAACCCTATGGTTCGATCGTCAAATGGCGGCTTGACACCCCCTTCCCGGAGAAGATCGGGAAGATCAAAGTCGTTCCGACCTCGCCAAAGGCGATGAAGAACGTGGACCTTGTCTTCTCGGCCCTCCCGGCCGAGATCGCAACCGGCGTGGAACAGGAATTTGCCGATGCCGGCATAGCGGTATGCAGCAATGCAAGTTCGCACCGGATGAATCCCATCATTCCCCTGGTGGTCCCCGAAGTAAACCCGGAACACCTCGGCCTTATCGACGTCCAGAAAGATGCCGGACGGGACGGGTTCATCGTAACCAACCCGAACTGCTCCACCATCATGATGGTGACTGCGCTCGCCCCCCTGCGTAAATTCAGGTTCACCGATCTCCGCGTCGCGACCATGCAGGCGATCTCCGGCGCCGGCTTCGAGGGCGTTGCAGCCATGGCCATCTATGACAACGTCATCCCCTACATCGGCAAGGAAGAGGAGAAGATGGAGTCCGAGACCCTCAAGATCATGGGCACGCTGAAAGGCAAAAAAGTGGTCAACGCCCCGTTCAAAGTCAGCGCCAGCTGCCACCGCGTCCCCGTTATCGACGGCCACACGATGGCGGTCTGGGTTGATATCAAAGAGCCGGTCGAGAAGCTGAAGAAGGCGTACCGGGACTACAAACCCCCCATCAAAGGGCTGCCGACACAGCCCAAGGAGTCAGTTCACTTCTTTGACGAGGAACCGGACCGGCCGCAGCCGCGCCTCGACCGTATGCGGGGCAACGGGATGACCGTTTCTGTCGGCCGGCTGCGCGAGGGTATCCGCTTTGTCGCCATGGGACACAACACCATCCGCGGTGCTGCCGGTGCAAGCGTGCTCAACGCGGAACTGATCGTAAAGAAGAAGTATCTCTGACGGGGGTGAACACCATGCAGCAGGTAAAGGAGAACACTGTGTTCGTCGGGAATAAGCCGGTCATGAATTACGTACTTGCCGTCGTGACGCAGTTCAACAATGGTGCAGAGGAAGTTGCGATCAAGGCACGGGGCAAGGCGATCTCCCGTGCCGTTGATACCGCCGAGATCTCCCTCAACAGGTTCCTTGAGGGGGTTGTGAAAAAGGAGATCATCACCTCAACGGAGATCATCGATACTGATACCGGCAAGACCAATGTCTCCAGCATCGAGATCATCCTTGCCAGCAAAAAATAACGTTTTTTTCATTTTTCTGACTGCCGGAGTACCCGACCCAAAACGATTTAAACAGAATTCGCGTACTTATTCAGCGATGCGAGCCTGTGCTCTGGCTGTCCTGATATTCTTTCTCGCGGGGTGTGCAGCCCCGGCTCTGGCAGCAGACAATGACCGGTACAGTTACATTACGGTCGAGGACATCCATATCAGGCTCGATAACGGGACAGCAGTTATCCATGTCAGTTATACCGTTGACGAGGGGACACGGTTTATCTTCTTCCTGCTCGGCAAACAGGATCTCAAGACCAAGCTGCTGAAAATCCTGAACTACGAGGATGCAAAGATCCAGAGAATCGACCTCTCGAGTGCGGATTTTACCGTATACAATGCATCGCAGTCCTATGGAAACGGGGTGTTCTGGTATCCCTCCCATGAGTTCAATGTCGTCATCCCGTCCCTCACGGTGCAGTCCCCCCAGGCCATAAAAAAGTTCAACAACACGAAACTGTTCCCCGGCGGGATGGGATTCTTCACGGACATGGATGTGCAGGATCCGGTGATAACAGGGGTGCCTGACAGCGAAACCCCCGTACTTCCCGGATAAATCAGAACGCCGCACCTGTCCCGTTTTTTTCTTCCCGTTTCACGGTATCTTTTTCACTGCTTATGAATCAGGGGAATATCGCGACAGGCCGAGGCCCGGCTCAGCAAAAACGTACTGAAGGTTCAGGTTCCTAGATCGTCTCGATAATCTCCTGCTTGCGGTGTGCTGCCAGCCTCCGGTTGATGAAGAACTGGGCAATGACACCGGAAACCGCTGAGATGATCCCGCCAATCGCAAAGTAGACAATCTGTGATGCCGCTGCTTCCGGCGTGAGAGGGAAGTGGGACATCTCCTGTACCGGAAGGAGGAAGAGGCTGGCACAGTAGAGGATCAGGCCGATGGCCGTGATGAAGAAGGGGAATACGATGACTTTCCCAAGCCCCTCCCGTTCATTGGTGAACACATCGACAATGATCCCGACCGACAGGACAAGGCCTCCTGCTATCATCCACTCGATCGCCCCGTAGATGAACAGCATGACGAAATGCAGGACCCCGAAGTCCGTGGAGTAATGCTGGAGCATCGTGAGGAACCCGTTGACGATCCCCATAAGAACAAGCAGGATCGTGATGGTATACGTGACAAACGAGAACCGTCCGCGCTGCAGCGAGAGCCGGAGGGCATCGATGATGCCGTGGGTAATCTCGTCGAGCCCGAAGCCCTTGTACAGCATATAGAACCCGATAACCCCGATGACGATGAAGGTCGCGATCCCGGGGAAGTTCAGGAGGTAGGCAATCGCATACAGCAGCATCGCAAGACCCAGCGGGATGAAGATCATACGGGATATCTTGGGGTCGTCGAGCAGTTTTTTCAGGATATAATAGGTGCCTTCAAGGTTCGGCATCTGGTTGACGATAACCCGCCGGATGCTCGAGACCGGGATGAATGACTGGATGATCGGGATGACGTATTCGTCTTCCGCCCCGTCGGTGACAAGGATACAATTCGTTGCCCCGGTCTCGCTGACGACCTGCTCGAGGGACCTGGCGATCCTCCGGTCGCCCTCGATCATGTGAAGGTGATTACCGGCAATAACGGCAATTGCTGTATCCTCTCCTTTCGCGGTCAGCTCGTCGAATATCTTGACAGCAGAGAAGATAGCGTTGATATCGGAGTCTTCGGGATCGACAAGAGCGAGCGTGTTAGCTGCCTTCAGGCAGGCGTCCCTGCCAACCGCCGGGCTCTCGATCTTTGCTTTCCACCCGATATCGTCGTCCCGGTCAACACTCAGGACCAGCGTTCGTCCCTGCGTCATTCCTTTAAATATAAAATTGCCGTAAATCTATTAAATCATTCCTCACGGCAGGGAAATCGGATAAAAAAGGGAATCAGATGAGTTTTGAGCGCTGGAGGAGGAGGATATCATCGGTTGTGAGTTTTTCGCCTGCGCGGAAATTCTTGAACAGGCTCTCGGCTTCCTTTCTGACAGCCTTCTGTTCCTTGGTGACCTTGACCTTCTTGGTCTTCTTGCGCAGGCCTGATATTACCTTGTCATAGTCACGGAGTTCCTTCTGGCAGGCAATGAAGAACTTGTGTTCGGCATCGGCCGATTCCTGTGCCTCGACAAAGCTCTTGTGCGCCGCGTCAGCGGCCTCGCGGGACTTGTCAGCTTTACGGTAGGATTCGACCATGAGGTCGTGGTGCTTCTGGGCGAGCTCGGCAACCTCGGTGACCTTCGCGTGCATGTCGGATGCCTGTTTGCGGTATTCCCGGGCCTCGGAGATTTTCGTGCGCATCTCCTTGTTCTGTTCGAGCTCGGCTTCCTGCTCGCGGACCTGGCTCTTCATCTGCTTGATCTTGTCGATCAGCTCGCGTTCCTTGTCGGTGGTGAAGACTTCGGTCTGCTGGCGGTACTCCATGTACTCGATCTGTTTCTGGAGTTCCTTGACGCCCCGGTTCTTCTGGGTGCCGTGCTCCTTCTTGAACGCCTCGATCTCCTCAAAGAGGACGTTTGCCTTGTCGTTGAGCTCGTTGCGCTTGGCCTTGATATCGAGGACTTCCTGGTTGTACTTGTCCCGGAGGTCTTTGTTCTTCTGGGCCTCTTCAACAAACTCGCGGGTCTGGTTGTTCAGCGTGTTCCGGTCCCGGGCAAACTTGCTTGCGGATGCGTTCAGCTCGTTGCGGCGGTTTTTGTGTTCTTCAGATTCTGCAAGGGTTTTTTTCCTTTTTTCCATCAGGTCATTCAACATGCGTTACCACTCCTCACCAGATTTTCCTTTGCGGGGTGCACAGGAAATGCGCCTGCACTTCATCGGGCCCGGAGGATCTTCCAGATGATCCTTCGTTCCCGTTCACAGGACAGTTCTGCATGCAGCATGCAGGATGGAAAACATCAGAAAAGGCAATCAGTGGAGAATTATTGCAAGACTTCACACCGAAGTCTTTGTTCAACACTCTGTTCATGATGTTCAACTCCCGATACCAGGCCTGCCCGCTCCGGGGCGTGTGGCCGCAACCACCCGGCAAAGGATTGGCCGAATGTACTATATATTAGAGGCAGGGGGGCGTATTAATGATTTCGCCGAAGCCGGGAAACGCGATTGAAGAACAAGGCCCGCAGGAGCGGGATGAAAAGAAAAACCGGACAAAAAGGAAGTTGGTGGTTGGGCTTACCAACTGTTCCCTGATGATTCTGTTGGTTGTGCGATATTTTTTATCGGTGGTTTTCGGTGTTTATCCGACCCATTCAAGGACTCCGCCGCCACTTGGCTGGTCCCTGCCGCCGCTGCGCTTGGACACCGGCATCTCGACTGCCTTGGGGTTGGCGCGCTTGTTCTCCATCTCGGAGATGACCGTCTTGTAGGACTGCCGGGTTCCGAGGATCTGCGCGCTCTTGACACCGGTCATGATGGCGAGCACGCGTACCTTGCCTTCCATGTCGGTCCGGACGCGGGCGCCCCAGATGACATCCGCGTGGGGGTCGAGCTCGTACGTAAGCGAGGTTGCGATCTCCTCTGCGTCCTGCAGGGTGAGATCCGTGCCACCGGTGATGTGGATCAGGCTGCCGGTTGCGCCGCGGTAGTCGATGTCGAGCATCGGGTTGCTTAAGCACTCGCGGACAACGCTCTCGGCCTTGTTCTGCTGCTTGCTCTCGCCAACGAGCATGACGGCGACGCCGCCCTTGGACATGATGGCCCGGACATCGGCGTAGTCGATGTTGATGAGCGACGGTTCGGTGATGGTCTCGGAGATGCCCTTGACGGTCTCACCGATGAGCTGGTCCATGACGGAAAACGCCTGGCCGAGCGGGAGGTTGGGAACGAAGTTCTTCAGGCGGTTGTTATCAAGAACGATCACGGAGTCCGCCGCGGATGCGAGCGCCTCGAGGCCTTCCTCTGCACGGATCAGGCGGGCCTTCTCAACCTGGAACGGGTAGCTGACCATGCCGACGACAATGGCGCCCTGTTCCTTTGCAATTTGCGCTACTACGGGTGCGGAGCCGGTACCGGTACCTCCACCCATGCCTGCGGTGATGAAGACCAGGTCTGCCGATTCAAGAATTGCTTCCAGGGTCGGCCGGGCCATCTCGGCTGCACGCTTACCGACATCGGGATAACCGCCGGCGCCAAGACCCTTGGTCAGGGACTTGCCGATCAGGATGCGCTTGTCGGCCTGGATCATATCCAGGTGCTGCTTGTCTGTGTTGATCGCGATCGTTTCCGCACCGGATACACCCATGTGGTGGATACGGTTCACGGTGTTGTTGCCTGCGCCTCCGCAGCCGATGATGACAATCCGTGGCTGTCCCACGAAATCATCTTCGGCGGCATTGGTGGTGCCGGGCTTGGTCATTTCTTTCTCAAGCTCGGCATTTTTTAAAGCGTCGTTGATAATGCTCTGCATTTCTTTCTACCCTCTCAAACCTTGAATGAAACCTGGTCGCTTTCCTTCAGGACACGGCTGGCGCGTTTTTCAACGAGGTCGCGCACTGCCGCCCTCACAGCCTCTGAGACATTGGGATATTCCCCTGAATCAACCAGCTGCTGGAGCATGCTGATCTGCTGTTCGGGTAACCGGAGCGTGATCCTTTGCATCATTTTTCTCACATTTCTGACACATGTCTGGCTTATGTCATACATATGTCAGACAAAGAGATATTCCGTGTCTGACTTAACCAGATAAAACAGAATAACACAGTTGAATATAAAAACTTTCTTCTTTGCGGATCAGGCACACCTCACAATGCATTTATGACTGTTAAACCAAATATTCTGGAAAACAAGCGGATTTTCATGGCTGTTGACTTTCCAAAAAAGGTGATTCATGGGGGGACCGGAAAGCTGCAGCGTGAAAAAACCCAAAAAAACGTGCTGGATTTCAGCGCGAGCGTGAACCCGTTCCCCCCGGGGATCGGCTGGCACTGCGATACCACTGACCTTGCTGCATATCCTGATGACACCTATGCGGCACTCAAGGATCGGATCGGATCCGTTTTTTCCCGGGATCCAGAGGAGATCTGCGTTGGCAATGGTTCGATCGAGATCATCCGGGTATTCTGCTCGGTTGTTCTCGGTCGTGCAGGCGGATCGCGGTTCTTCACAGATACCCCGACCTTCGGCGAGTACGAGCTTTCAGCCAGCCTTGCCGGCGCACAACGCACAGAAAAACCGGAAAACGCCGGAGTCCGGTTTATCTGCAATCCCAATAATCCGACCGGAACCCTCCTGCCCCGGGCAGAACTGCTGGACCTGCTCGCAGACACAAAACAACAGGGAGGAATCCTCTTCTGCGACGAGGCATTCATCGCGCTTGCAGATGACCGGGAGAGCCTCGCAGGAGTCCGGGATACGAACCTGTTCGTCCTCCACTCCCTGACCAAATCCTTTGCTGTCCCGGGCCTCCGCTTTGGGTTCGGGTTCGGGGATCGTGAGCTTGTGGAGAAGATAGAGACCGCCCGGTCCCCGTGGTGCGTGAACGCATATGCAGAGGCTTTTGCAATGGAGGCCCTCCTGCACCTGGATGAGCTGGCCGGTTCCCGCCGTAAGATAGAACGGGAACGCGGACGGCTGGTCTCCGGCATGACAGGTCTCGGCCTGCTGTGCACCCCGCCCTCTGCGAATTTCATTCTCGCTGACTACGGCAGGGATGTTGCTCCTCTCTGTGAAGGCCTCGCAAAAAAGAATATCCTTGTCCGAAATTGTACGTCGTTCGGTCTTCCGACATGTATCCGGATTGCAGTGCGGAGGCCGGAGGAGAACACGCAACTCCTGGAGGCGCTTGGTTCGTGCGTGCGCTGATCATGGCCGGGGGAGGGGGAAGCCGCCTTGGCAGGGGAGAGAAACCGCTCGCCCTGATCTGCGGCAGGCCGATGATATCCTTCGTCACCGATGCATTCAGCAAGGCCGGGTTCGAACCGGTTGTCGTTGTTTCCAAAAATACACCCATGACCGCCAACTGGTGCCGTGCACACGGTATCGCAATCGTCCGAACGGAAGGATTCGGGTATATAGACGACATGACCAGCGCTGTCCTGCACCTCGGAGAAGAACAGCCCCTCATTGTCAGTGTTTCCGACATTCCCTGCATCGGGCCGGATATCATCAGCACAATCATGAAATCCTATGACGGATGCGGCAGGGATGCCTTGTCGTCGTGGATCCCTGCCAGGCTGGTACAATCCTGCCGGGGCGGCATGCCGTACCGGGAGCTGGTCGGCGGGATCGAGGCCTGCCCTGCTGGCGTGAACATCCTCCGGGGAGACCGTATCGGTTCCGTGCAGGAAGAGTTTGCCCTCCTGCTGGACGAGCCCCGGCTGGCCCTGAATGTAAACACCCCGTCGGATCTTGCCCGGGCTGAGGCGTTTATTTCAGCGGAATCTGCATGCTGAGATGATTGCAGAATCCCCCATACATCCTGTTTTGCGCCAACAGCCGGAAATTACAGGAAATTCCGTCGTTTTCCGAGGTAACGCATATTAAGGTTGCTCGCCAATATCCGGGTATTATGGGAGAATCGCAGGAGATTGAGCTGCGCGGTCATATTATCGACTCGGGGATCATGACCCAGCTCTTCGACCGGGTCATGGATATGGGCGGGAACTTCGAGATCCTTGTCTTCGATATCGGCAAGAAGAAGACCGACCCGAGTTATGCCCGGCTCCGGATCAATGCATCCGGCAAGGAAAAACTGCGTTCCATACTCTCTGAAGTCCACCGTCTCGGCGCCCGCCCGGTGGAGGTCAAGGACGTCTACCTTGTCCCCGCTGACGCCGACCGTGTCGTACCCAAGGGATTTTACACCACGTCAAATCACCCGACCCAGGTCAAGGTTGGTGGCGAGTGGATCGATGTCTCGGGTATCGAGATGGATTTCCTGGTTGTTGTCGACCCGGTAAAAAAGACGGCAACGGCCCGGGCCCTCGGCAAGATCCGGAAAGGGGATCTTGTCGTTGTCGGTGAACAGGGCGTGAGCGTCATCTATCCTGAACGCCCCCGGGAGCAGAGCACGTTCGAGTTCATGCACGGGACGGTATCGCCCGAACGCCCCAGCGAGACGCTGATCGCCAAGATCGCCAAGGAGATCCTCGAGGTCCGGAAGAAGGGAGGCAGGATTGCCGTTGTCGGAGGCCCGGCAATTATCCATACCGGTGCCGACAGGGCACTTGCGTCGATGATACGGAACGGGTACATCGATGTCCTCTTTGCCGGCAATGCGCTTGCTACCCACGACATCGAGTACAATCTCTACGGCACTTCGCTTGGCATGGATATCGCTACCGGTAACACCGTGATGGGCGGCCACAAGCACCACCTCTACGCCATCAGCGAGATCATGCGGGCAGGATCGATCAAAAACGCGGTCGACAAAGGCGTTGTCAAAGGTGGGATCATGTACGAATGCGTAAAAAAGAATATCCCGTTCGTGCTTGCCGGTTCCATACGCGACGACGGCCCGCTGCCTGATGTTATTGTTGATGTGATGCAGGCGCAGGACGAGATGCGCAAACATATCGACGGTTGCAGCATGGTGCTGATGATCGCAACCCTTCTCCACTCCATCGCGGTCGGCAACTGCCTGCCTTCGAACGTGAAAACCGTTTGTGTCGATATCAACCCGGCCCACCTGACCAAGCTGATGGACCGGGGCACCACGCAGGCAATCGGTATCGTCTCCGATGCCGGGACGTTCCTGCCCCTTCTCGCCCGCCAGCTCGAGATCCAGAGCAGCCAGCAGAAAAAATAAATTTTTTACCGCGTCAGCGGCATACAGTACGGTTTTTCTTCCCCGAGCACGAATTCCCACTCCCGCCTGCACCCGCAGGAGATGTCGAGCAGCGCACCGATGAGGTCGCGGTCGCCGTTCAGAGAGAAATCCCGGATCCCTTTGACGATCTCATAATCGCAGGTTCCGCAGTTATGCGGCCCGCGTTTCTGCCCGCCGCCAAGAGGATCGCAGGTGACATGGACCGGTGCAGCTTCGAGGAGCGTAAGTACACTCCAGAGATAGGGCGGCCGGTAAGCTCCCCGCTTCCAGTAATATTCGAGCTCGGTATTCTTCTGAACCGTGCAGGGATTCATCGAGATCATATCGGCAAGGGGGACTGTGTCGGCAAAGGAAGATTTCATATCGTCGAGAGATTCACACTCGGTCAAAAAGAGCGGCTTAAGGAGAAGATACGCTTTCACACCGGCACCGGCTTTGCGGGCACGCCCGACAGCCTCCCGGAAATCACGGAACGTGAAACCCTTGTTGATGCACTTCTCCCGAATCGCATCGCTGCTGGTCTCAAGGCCCATGGCACAAAAGAGGGGTTTTTTCCAGCTGCCATCATCCAGGGTTTCGATGAACGGTGTGAGGATATCCTCCCGGATGAATTCCGGACGGGTCTCAGCGATCACGAGTTTTCCCCGGAATGCTGTTGCCACATCAGCGAGAAATGCCGGGGGGACTTCCTGCGGATCAAAAAAACTCCCCGAGGTGAAGATCTTGACCATCCGGTAGGAACCACTGTTGTACTCGTTCATCACCCAGGCAAGCTGGGCCCGGAGAAGGCTTGCGAGAGCATCGCATGACTCTGCCCTGTACCGCTCGTGCCGGTAACTGCACATCCGGCAGCCGGACCAAGAGCAGCCACCGCTTTTGAAAATAACCGTCAGGCATTCGAGCTGCTCGTTTTCGTACCGCTCTTTCCCCAGCCACGACGCCAGCGGTTTCTCCAGCCGTTCAGAAATCATTAACATCCTATTAGTTGATCTGATATAGATGAAAAAGATCGTCCTGCTGGTGATAGGACTGCTCTTTTTGCCGGTAATCACCCTTGCCTACCAGGTGAATATCGATGCCCCGGAAACCCTCACGGTAGGAAAACCTCTCGTTGTAACCGGTGTGACAACGTTCCCCCCGGGGATGTCGGTGGACGTGGTCCTGTATTACCAGCTGACCACCACAACGGAGATCAAGCGGCAGGTTGTCAGCATCAAGCCGGATAAGACCTTCAAGGTCGTTTTCGATACAACGGGCCTGACGACCGGGACCTACAAGGTCGAGGTTCCGGTCAACGGCATGGGGGATTCTGTAACCATGCGGCTTGTCCGGATTGTTGACCGTTCCGACGAGATCCGCATGGATTCCGATACAACCCGGGAATTTAACGGTACGCTTGTCATCGCCGGTACAATCGAGGGTGACGAAAATTCCGGTGTCCAGGTTGAGATCGTCGGCCCGGATGGGTCAGTAGTCTTCGGACCGCAGTTTGTGAATACCGATTCCGAAGGTTCGTTTTCCACGAATGTGCCGATCCGTGTTCCCGGGAAATACGAAGTCAGCTTTACCGATGCAAAAGGATTCATCGGGACCCGCGTACTTATTGCAGAGGGCCCGCAGACGCCGGTCCCGACCCTGTCCGAGGCCGCTGTGTCCCGCAACGTGGTATCCGCACATGCAGCATCATCCCGGAACTCACCGGCATTCTTTTCGGTAAAAACAATACCCGGGCCGGTGATGCTGTACACATCATCGTCGGTTGACTGGGTTATCGAATACTCTGATGACAACGGGATCCTTCACCGTGAGAATAACCAGGATGCCCGGAATCCTGAAAAGGCCGCATTCACCGGAACGGGAAGTACCGTTTTTGTCACCATCTATCCCGGTGACCCGTCGGTCCAGGGAGAGGTATACCTCTATGCAGAAAATGCGGAATCCGTGTCGGTAAGCCCGACAGTGCCTGCTCCCTTTGCAACTGAATCGTCCCGGGCATCCGGGGGACTGCCGGCCCTTTCACTGTCACCGCTGGCCGGGTTTGCAGCTCTCGCAGCTGCCCTGGTGCTCCGCAGGTAGTTTACCGACGGCAGGACTGTTTTTTGGTATCCCCGCCCAAAGAAGCATTTTTTATATCGCAGATCCAACATATGGAGCACTGCCGGGGTAGTCTAGTCCGGGAAGGCGGTAGCCTTGAAAGCTACTGGTGCCCTGCACCTCAAGAGTTCAAATCTCTTCCCCGGCGCTGTATCTTTTTCTTAAAATAACTCCTGCCGGCTTCAGGTATTCCATATCCGTGCAAACAGGATACCTGAGGAGAGAAAACCGGTAACCGCCCAGATCAGGTTGCCGACATAAAACGAGACCGGCCAGTCCATGGAGGTATACATGGCAAAATTCGAGGGAATGGCAACGATGACGAGCAGGATGATCCCGAATGACACGCCTTTCTGCATGACAGATCCGGAGAGAACCGGGCAAAGGAGATCAAAGAGATATCCTGCAGCAAACGCGACAACAAAGGGGTACGCAAAAAAGAGCAGCATGATCGGATCGTCAACAGAACGTATACCGGGGAACCGGGCGATATTGCAGGGAATGATCTGGTTCATGATCACGTTCAGGCCAAAAAGGAGCACGAAGAGGAGCGTTCCTCCAACAAGACCGGCAACTGCGATGTTCTTTCCATTCATACAGAATACCTGCAGGCCGTAGGCATAAAGACAAGGAATGGGCATGGTGAAAGTAACAGAAATTCTGATACGAAAAACAGACAGGGTACAGGCATCCTGCTGGTGCCTCTGGTCCCGCATCCCCATCATGGACGATCCCCATCATTGTTTTTATCTGTTCCAAACGCCAACATTCCTTGTCAGGAACGTGAGGGCAGGTTATGTGCGTTGCAGTCCCGGCTGAGGTCATCGAAATAAAAGAGGGAAATATCGGGGTTGTCGATTACGGAGAACTCCGCCAGGAAGTACGGCTGGACCTTGTTGACGTAAAGGTGGGCGAATTTGTCCTTGTCCATGTTGGTTTTGCCATCCAGCGCCTCTCCCGCGAGGAGGGGCTGGAAACCCGGGAACTGTTCAGGGAAGTCTTTAGCGCGATGGAAAACTGAATGCACGAGTACACCATTGCCTATGACCTGTATGCAACAGCACGGACTGTTGCCCTCGAGCACCATGCAAAGAACGTAAAGAAGATCCTTGTTGAAGTCGGGAAGATGGCAATGGTCAATCCGGAACAGGTTGTGTTCCTGTTCGACACCATCAAGGAAGAGGACCCTCTTTTCAGGAATGCAGTTCTCGAATGCAATGAAACAGAACCCCAGACGAAATGCCCCTGCGGCTATTCGGGAGCTGAAATCTATGTATGCCCGATCTGCGGCGCATTACCGGAACTGGTGAAAGGCAGGGAGATCGTTGTCACCAACGTGGAGATCGAGGTGGATGATTAGATGAAAGTCAACATAATGCATGGGGCTGGCGGCGAAGTCATGGGGGAACTCCTCCGGATCCTCACGAAAGTTCAGCACAATAACGCCGGCGGAATCGGACTGGAAGCACTTGATGATGGTGCGGTAATCCCGTTCAAGGGTGAAAACCTCGTTTTTACAACGGATTCTCATATCGTCCGGCCCATCTTCTTCCCGGGAGGGGATATCGGCAGGATCTCGGTCTGTGGTACTATCAACGACCTTGCGATGATGGGGGGAAAACCGATCGCCCTCTCCTGCGGCATGATTATCGAAGAAGGATTCGAAACAGACGACCTTGCACGGATCGTTGCATCCATGGACGAGGCGCTGGGCGAGGCAGGAGCGAACCTTGTGACGGGCGACACCAAGGTTATGGAGCGGGGTGCGCTGGACGGGATCGCCATCAATACGGCTGGCATCGGCGTTGCAAAGACCATCGTCCGCGACAACGGCCTCGTTCCCGGCGATGTCATTATCGTTTCCGGCACCCTGGGGGATCACGGGCTTGCCATCATGGCCCACCGCGAGGGATTCGATCTCGGGGAACAGATAAAATCGGACGTTTCGCCGCTCTGGGGGATGGTTGAGAAGGTCCTTGATGCCGGCACAGTCCACGCCATGAAGGATCCCACCAGGGGAGGATTTGCCAGCGCAATCAACGAGATGGCAACGAAGAGCGGGGTCTGTGTCCGTGTGCAGGAGGAGAAAATACCGATCCGGAAAAACGTCCGGAGTGCAGCTGGCATGCTCGGCATCGACCCGCTCGAAGTGGCAAACGAGGGCAAGGTTGTCATGGGAGTGCCGGCATCCTCGGCGAGTGCAATCCTCGATGCCCTCCATTCGCACAAATACGGGAAGGACGCTGCGATCATCGGGACGGTCACAAAAGGTGCTCATGTTATCATGGAGACCTCCATCGGCGGCGAGCGGTTCATTGAGACCCCGATGGGAGATCCCGTCCCGAGGGTCTGCTGAAAAATTCAGCGATACCCCCGATCCGTTCTATTCTTTTCCCGTTGTACCGCTGACGGAATCTTCAAGCGATGATGCATCGTACGGACAGAATCGTTCGCTGCCGGATGTTTCCCATCCGCAGACCAGGCATCGCCGTGTTTGCCGGGAGCCGGTGAACAGCGGGATCAGCGGGATGAACAGGAAAAGGAAGAAGAACGGAAGTCCGGGCATCCAGAAGAATCCTGTCATGACCAGGGATCCGGCAACGAAAATGAGGCTTATCTTCCACGGCTTGACGACAGCATCTCCGGATCTGCAGTTTCCCTGATCAGATTTCCTTCGCGTTTCCCAGTTCCCGCACAGCAAAAGCGGGGAGCGCATCCGCAGCCGGCCCGAGTTCGCTGGTGAGATCAACCGCCCCGAGTTCCGCACAGAACAGGTGGGCACCAATCCCGGCAACGATGATCTCCTTTGCACCGGACATTTGTGCAACCTGCCTGACCCTGCCACAGACCAGATCGCGCTGGACCTTCCAGAATTGTTCTGCGATCTGCATTGCCCCGGAAATCCCGATCTCTTCAAGGTCGGCACAGACAACGCGGGCGAGCCGGCGGAGGGATGCTTCCTTTGTCTTCTCCTTACGGTCGGGCGCATCGCAGCTATAGAGCGAAGGCGTGATATGCCCAAGGACCAGGTGGGCATCAGCACTTGTGGCAAAATATTCGCTGCTGACCGGCGTTGGAACTCCTGCGAGATCAACGGCCCGGATGAGCGTTGCAATGTTCGTGCGGAGCATGCCTGTATAGACGAGGTATCCGGCCTGCAGCCGTTGTGTATCGGTCAGGCCGAGAAGGCGCTCGAACCGGCCAAGCGGGATAATATCTGCAGTTGTGCTGCCGATGTCAAGGAGGACGGCATCCGGATACCGTGTCCGGAGATAATCGGCAGAGGCCAGCCAGTTGGCTGCAGCAAGCTGAGGGAGAACATGGTCATGGAACCGGGCATCGGTGCCGTAAAACCGGGCGCGGGGAAATGCCTTCCATACGGCATCAACGATAAACGAGATTCCCTGCAACTTGTTCCCGAAACAATCGGCAAGTTCGCCGCTCATCACGACTGCTGCCGGATCGTTTTTTCCGGTCGCATAGGGCATAAGCAGTTCAGCAATGGGTGCCCCCTCCCAGAGAGGGCAGTAGTGGATGTGGACGCCGGCATTGTCAACCACCTTGAGGTTTGCCCCGCCAACGTCGATTCCAATCATGCGCGGGTTACCGCCCCGTCCGTGTCGAACCTGACCCTGCCTTCGAGGTGGACGCAATCGGGGCCCTGGCCTTTTGATGCAGAAACCAGCATTTCGGCTATCTCTTCCTTCATGCAGGCAGCGATGCCCACGAGGCTTGTCGTTATGCGGGGATTGACATCGATAACACAGATCCTGTCGCCTGCAACAATATCGATACCGCAATATCCCTGGCAGCCGAGGACTGTTGCTGTTTTTACTGCTGTGGCGACAATCTCCTCTTCCCGCACAGGATGCACCGGCGTCTCGCCGCCGCAATACCGGAATGATCCGTCAGGATCGATTCGTATATCCTGCCGGTTGACTGCCAGCACAACCGGGGGTTTGCCGGTGAAATACTGGCATGCATCGCCGATCACCCGGTTGGCAACGATACTGACCGAGAGATGCTCGCCATCGATATAGTCCTCGGCGAACTCATCGTTGCCCGGAACACCATCAGAGAGCCGGACACCGAGGGCTCCGCAGCCTTTCACCGGCTTGATCACCCGCTTTCCCGCTCTTGGTTCCCCCGGGACGGGAATACCATGCTGCCGGAGAACAGTTTGGGTCTTCACCTTGTTGGCACAAAGGGAAACAGTCATGAATCCGCAGCCAAGGTTATGCGTGTGCTGTTCGAGTATCATGGTGTATTTCGAAAGCAGATGGTCCGGGGCGATCACAAGCCCCATCTCACAGGAAGGGGCCAGCCGTTCAATCTCACCGGCAAAATCCCCGTTGCCGGGCAGAATAACTTCATACCCGCACCGTTCGAAACTTCCCCTTAGCACCCCGAGCATTGCCCTCCCTTCATGTGCAAGCACCGGATCGTGCGCGGTCGTGTATTCCGCGAGCAGTACCTTCATCCGGATCCATGTATGCTGCCATGGAAAATTACCCTATCTGATCGGTGATTTATTGGGGGGAAAGGTGTAACAGATAGTGAACATGAAGCCATCGATCCTTCTGACCAACGATGACGGCGTAAGCTCAATCGGGCTCTGGGCCGCATTTGAAGCGTTGAAACCCATCGCGGACGTAACGGTCGTTGCCCCCGCAACCCAGCAGAGCGCGGTCGGCAGATCGATCTCGATCTTCGAGCCCCTCAGGGCGTCGCAGGTCGTAATGAACGGGGAGAAGGCCTGGGCAGTTGCGGGAAAACCAACCGATGCGGTGATCATCGGGCTGTATTCCCTCCGGCTGAACCCTGCGCTGGTCGTGAGCGGCATCAACATCGGCGAGAACCTCTCAACCGAGTCCATCATGACCTCCGGAACGGTCGGCGCTGCGCTTGAAGCATCCAACCAGGGGACGAAGGCCATCGCCTTCAGCCTGCAGGTCGAGGACCAGGGCGACAAGTTCGATGATCCCCGGTACCATGCCCAGAATTTCGATGCTGCAATAAAGATCGTGCGCGATGTCGTGGAGCGCGTCCTGGCCCGTGGATTCTGCCCGGACACCGATGTCATCAACGTGAATATCCCGTCTCAGGTTAAAGGGGGATACGAAGTCACCAGGCTTGCCCACAAGCTCTTCCATACCGGTGTCGAGAAACGCCTTGACCCCCGGGGACGCCCCTATTTCTGGATCAACGGCCCACTTGTCGAGGATGCAGAGGAAGGGACCGATGTCCATGCCATCAGGAAAGGGAACATCTCAATCACGCCTATCACCCTGGACTGCACGTCATACCGGGCCTGCGAGAATACCAAAAGGGTCTTTCTGTAATTCTGATTGTCTATTTTCTGCAGACGGATCACCAGTCTTAATTAATCGCGGGCAGAAAATATCCCGGTAATGGAGAAGAAAGCAGATGATCCCGGGCGGGCAAAGCGTGCAGCCGGTTACCGGGCCGCGGAGATGGTGGAGGACGGGATGGTTGTCGGGCTTGGCACCGGTTCGACCGTATATTATACCATCGAACGACTCTCCGAACGAATCAGGAGCGGTCTGGAAATTTCCGGTATCCCGACATCCTTCCAGACTGCACTCCGGGCAAAAGCGGCAGGCATCCCGGTCACCACCCTTGATGACCACCCGGCAATCGATATTGCCATCGACGGTGCTGATGAGGTCGACCTGAAACTCCGGCTCATCAAGGGACGCGGGGCTGCGCACCTGCGGGAAAAATGCGTGGCGGCGGCAGCGAAGCGCTTTGTCGTTGTGGTCGATGAACAGAAGATGGTGAAAAACCTGGGCGCTGCTGCAGTCCCCGTCGAGGTTCTTCCGTTTGCCGTCATACCGGTCATGCACGATCTCCGCAGACTCGGGTGCGAACCTGTCATCCGCGAGGCTGTGAAAAAGGACGGGCCGGTCATCACGGACAACGGCAATTTTATCGTTGACTGCAGGTTCGGTACTATCCGTAACCCGGAGAAACTGGAAACAGCGCTTGCAGCAATCCCCGGGGTTCTTGAAAGCGGACTGTTCACAGGATTGGTAAAGAAGACCACCGTGATTGTCGGCGGTCCCAAAAAGGTGAAGATTATCTCTTCAGCGGATATACTCGCGTAATTTCTGCACAAGGGCGAGCTGGTTGTTCGCCTCTTTCTTCTTCTCTTTCTCGATGCTGTCCATGATCTCGTGGATCGGTTTTGCGAGTTCGTAGATCTTGACCGGGCGTCCCTTGCTCTCTGCCTTGCTCTCACGGCTGGTGATCCAGTCCTGGTCGATCAGGTACCGCATAGCAATACTGACTTCCGGCTGGCGAAGGTCTGTACCACGCTCAATGGCGCGGGACGTTGCTTCAGGGGTGTTTGCCAGGAAGACCAGCACTTTTGCCACGTTGCGCTTCGTTCCAATCTCGATAAGAAGATTCGCGAACTCCTCTTCTTTCTCGGTGAAATACATTACATTCTCCGTTCTCATACACTCACATCCACAATATTTTCAGGAAACTGTACATCACTAATTATCCATTCAAAGATATATAGGCTCTGTTATTGTTAGGCAATGCTCGATGGTTTTAAATATCACAATTTGCAGATATACGCAAAAGAAGTCTGAAAAATCACGGAAGATATGAACAAAAATAAAAAGTACACGATTTTTGGTAAAAAATGATTACATCAGGCCAAGGCTGCGGAGATCAGACAGGATCTTGACGACTGCCTTCTTTGCATCTTCCGGCTCTTTACCTCCGGTAATGATCAGTTTTCCGGACCCAAAGAGCAGTACCACAACCTTGGGATTGTCAAGGCGGTAGACGAGGCCGGGAAACTGTTCCGGCTCATACTCGATACGGTCGAGGTTGAAACCGACTGCGATCTTGTTGAGGTTGATTGCTGTTGCAAGATCCGCTGACGTTACAATATTCTGGATCTTGTATTCCAGCTTCTTCGGGATATCTATACCCTGCTTGCGCAGCAGTCCGCCAAGGATATTCAGCCCCTTGCTCAGGCTGTCGATACTCTTGGCACCGGTCAAAACAACTTTTCCGGATCCAAATACCAAGGCTGCGATCTTCGGATCCTGCATCCGGAGTACGACACCGGGAAACCGTTTCTTGTTGTATTCTGCATCCTTGATGTTTGATGCAAGGACCGGGAGATCCAGATAATCGGTCACCTTTGCGGAGGCAACGATGTTTTCGATCTTGAGGGAGTCCTCTGGCCTGACCTTCATGTGAGCAAATCACCTTGTTTTGTGGTTTTTTAGATCTTTTGCAGGGCTTTAATTTATAAACTATATAAAGAAGGGAGAAGAGGATATAAAAAAGCATCGTTCTATTATTCCGGCCATATTGCACCTGGCCCGGATTTGTGGACGAACAGGGCAATTGAACGCCGCAGCAGACGGTTCCTCTCCTGAGAAAAATTATTCATCAAGGGTCGAGACATCGCCGGGATCCATACCCATCTCTTTTGCTTTCAGGACCCGCCGCATGATCTTGCCGCTGCGGGTCTTGGGCAGGCTTGTCACAAAATCGATCTCAGAGGGCATGGCAATCGGGCCGAGCGTTATCCGGACATGATACAGCAGCTCGTTTTTCAGCTTCTCGCTTGCCGTATGCCCGAGCCGGAGGATGACAAATGCCTTGATGATGTTCCCTTTCACCTCATCCGGTTTGCCGATGACCGCTGCTTCGGCAACAGCCTTGTGCGACACCAGTGCGCTCTCGACCTCGGCTGTCCCGATGTTGTGGCCGGCTACGACAATGAGATCATCGGAACGGCCAAGGACCATGATATACCCTTCCTTGTTCCTGACCGCAAGATCGCCGACAGCGTAACAGTCCGGGATCGTGTTCCAGTATTTCCGGTATCGCTCGTCATCCTTGTACACCGTACGCAGCATTGAAGGCCAGGGTTCCCGGATTGCAAGGAAGCCCCCGGTTCCGGGGGGAACTGATTTCCCGTTCTTGTCCACAACATCGGCAACGACACCCGGGATGCCTTTCCCGGCAAAACCCGGGTACATGCGTTCGCCGATCATGGTCGTCACCATGTGCATGCCGGTCTCGGTCTGCCACCAGGTATCAACAATGGGACACTGGCTTTTGCCGATGACCCGGTAATACCATTCAAACGCCTCGGGATTGAGAGGTTCCCCGACCGATCCGAGAATGCGCAGGGTACCGAGGTTGTATTTTTCCGGCCACTGCTCGCCGAGTTTCATGAACATGCGGATTGCTGTAGGGGCTGTGTAGAAGATCGTGACGCCGAACTCTTCAATCATTCGCCAGTACGCGCCCGGATCCGGGTAATCCGGCGTTCCTTCCGTAATGATGATCGTTGCCCCCAGGGAGAGGGGTCCGTACACCACATAGGAATGCCCGGTGATCCAGCCGGGATCAGCCGTGCACCAGTAGACATCGTTGTCCTTGAGGTCAAACACATTTTTCGTCGTGTAATACGTGCCGACCATGTACCCGCCGCAGGTGTGGACAATGCCTTTCGGGGCACCCGTGGAGCCGCTCGTGTAGAGGATGAAGAGCGGATCCTCGGCATCCATGATCTCGGGTTCGCAGTCCGGTGTTGCATCCCGGATCATGTCGTGGAAATCGATCTCCATCTCCTTGTGGATCTCGACCGGCTGTTCAAGATCCCTGCGGAGGACGACGACATGTTCCACGCTCGGGGCATTGATGATGGCTTCCTCAATGATGTGCTTGAGCGGGATGGATTTCCCGCGCCGGTACGTGACGTCCGCCGTGATCACGACCTTCGCCTCAGCGCCCGCAATACGGCTGTGGAGTGCCGCCGCACCGAAACCGCCGAACACAACGCTGTGAACGGCACCGATACGGGCGCAGGCGAGCATTGAGATGATTTGCTCGGGAACCATCGGCATGTAGATGCAGACCCGGTCTCCCTTCCTTACTCCCAGTTTTTTGAGGCCGTTTGCAACCCGCATCACTTCACGGAGGAGCTGGCGGTAGGTGAAGATCCGTTCCGTGTCCTCCTCCCCTTTCCAGATGAGGGCGACCTTGTTCCGTCGGGCATTCTGGACATTGCGGTCGAGACAGTTGTACGTGATGTTCATCCTGCCATTGATGAACCATCGTGCGTACGGGTAGTTCCATTCCTTCACTTTCGAGTACGGCGAGAACCAGTGCAGTTCTTTTGCAACCCGGTCCCAGAACGCTTCAGGATCCCGGAGGAATTCATCGTACGCCGTCTGGTAATCCCCAAGCCAACTGTTCTGCCGGTATGAGGGATCGGGCGTGTAATACTTCTCGGTGAGTTTGACGTCAAAATTCTCTGCCATGGAAAACCCCGATTTAACACTATTAATAATGAGTGATGGAAATTAAGGGTTATGATTTCCTTTCCGGACACGCCATCCCGGGATGACTGCAGCTGCCGTAAAGGAAA
>Ga0302253_1000394_pt1 | contig 37436 bp, 22 predicted proteins | sample AAG_RA_Trp_MG_FD_193537 | JGI IMG/M metagenome (GOLD analysis project Ga0302253, IMG submission 193537) | Enriched activated sludge microbial communities from anaerobic digester in WTTP, New Holstein, Wisconsin, United States - AAG_RA_Trp | ecosystem: Engineered > Bioreactor > Anaerobic >...
CCGTAATCTGTAAATGGATTTATGTATTTTTCTTTAATCATACATTTTTTTAAATGGTAATACAAAATTACTCATTTTTTTTATTCCAAATATTTTTTACACTATTTTTTTTGGGCAATTACCTATAACATCTGTGTAAATTCAATTCATTTATACCGACTTGCTAACAAGTTCATTAAAAAATATTTCACAAAACCCTTGTGAAATCAACAAACCCTTATGTAAAATCCGATAAAAATAGCACAAGTTTATACAGTCTTATTATGAATTAATTGATAAAAAGTAATTTGCTAACACAGGCTTCAGAACCGTCATCGTTAGTGGCAAATACCAGATAAACGCCTGTATGAACGCGATTGCCCTGTGTATTTTTCCCATTCCAATTGGCTTGTCCACCTTCGGCAGTAGTTTCAAAAATCAGATTGCCGGCTATATCCGTAATTTTAACATGTGCATTGCTTACCAAGCCACGAATACAAATAATTCCAGCATAATTTTCCTTAACAGGATTCGGAAATACTTCTACATGATGATTAAATTCAAGTCCTTCGGTGGCGGTACTTCTATATGAGCAAACACCCTTATCGGTGGCAAAAAATACTTCTCCCGACTCGGGGTCAATAGAGATATCATAAATATTATTGGACAATAATGGGCTGTTTTCGATAGTAAAATGATACCATTGTTTATTAAAATCAGAAGACATCAAAAAAACGCCTCCCGAGATCGTTCCTACCCATTTGCGGTTGGCACCATCTATGGCAATGGCGGTTATACTTTCCGATTCAAAAAGATAATTGGCTTGACCTGGAATACCATTGGGAAGTTTTATACGTTGAGCATAAAAAGTATTATTGTCAAATACACTCTCTGTATTGTCATAATATACCAGTCCGTTAGAAGTTCCTACCCATAGCAGTCCATCCTTATCTTCTTTGATACAAAAAACATCATTGGAAATGGTTTGCCCATCCGAATCAAGTACCTGTAAGAGTTTTGCTTTATCGTCTGCTGTATTGTCGGGTGTACCGTTATCGGAGAATGCCATAAAACCGCCTCCTTTAGACATTATTATCCATTTTATTCCATTGCTGGCACAACAAATATCACTGGTAATTTTTGTTCCACCCATAGCACTAATCAATGAAAACGATTTCCAGTCGCCATTGGTTTTACGTAAAGTAAGATTATTCTGTACTTCAGAATTAACAATCCATAAATTACCATCTTTGTCAAAATCAAGCCCTGTAACGCGAACATAAGGGCCTCCAGCGATAATGTTCTGTAGTGGACTGTTTGTATCATTATAAACAGTAAACGTTCCGTTATTCCATTCAATAACTCCACTGCCATACGAGCCAAAGTAAACCTGTTTATTATTTTTAGGATTTATTTTCACCGTACACACATCAAAAACATTTGCCAGTGAAGTTGTATTTGGATAAGAATAGGTGTTCCATTTTTCATTGTTGAATCTGTATATTTCACAAGCGTTCCATTGATTATTGAGTGAACTGGTTAAACCGCCACGTGTTATCCACACATTATTTCCCGAACAAGCCAATCGCATACAGTCCAAATGAGCAGGACCATCGGGTTTAGCGTTTTCGTATAGCCAGTCGGGAGTATTAATCTTATGCCAAACCAAGCCAAGATTATTGTCTGCTATCCAGATATTACCCTGATTATCAAATTTGGCATCCATAGTGTTGGCATAAAGTCCACCATAAATATTTGATAAACTGTCGTTTTCGCTGACAAAGGCATGTGAATAATCTGAAATAATTAGTTTCCCTTCGGAAACACACATGTTGGAAACATTCTTTATAGCAGTATCATACGGCAACCAAGTACCGTTGGTATTTTTATAAATAACATCGGCATCCCAAGTAGTGGAATTATAAACAGCAAACAACGTATTGGAAAAATAGACAATATGACTGAAAAATTTGTTAAATGCTGGTATATTCATCACTTTAGACCAGTTTTGAAAATTGGACAGGTTGGAATGCAACGATGCTTTATAAATACCTTCGGTGGAAGATGCATAGATAGTATCTGGCGATAAGGTAATGGAATAAACGTCAACATTAGCCGCATTGGCACCAATAAAATAACTGTCCAATATTTCTTCATTATCTATATTAAGTAAAACAATGCCAAAACCACATCCTAAATAGACTTGCTGATTTAAATAAGAGATGGTGTTAATGGATTTTTTACCGATAATGTTTTTTTGCTTTATGTCTGAAATATTTATTATTTGATTACCTTTTATTAAATCAATATTTCCATTATCATATCCAATTACTAATACATCTTTGTCGGGAATATATTTAATGGCGGTAATAGTAACATCGGACAAGCCATTTGTTTTATCCAGTTTGGAAATAGAGTTATCGGTACTATTCAAATAAAACAAGCCACCAAGGGTTAGACAATATATACGGTTAGCAGCGGGTTCGACATATAAACCTTGTGCATAGGGCAAATGTGTTCTCCATTGACCAACCGGTATTTGTGCAAAAAAAACATACGTTGGAATAATACAGAAAAGTAAACAAAATATCCTTCTCATAAAGATAAATTTATGAGTATAACTTCAAACGACTTAAAATATTGTATTCGGAAAACGAACCTTATGCAATTATTTCTGTCCAGCCGTGGGTGTCTTCAATATCGCCGTACTGTATGCCAACGAGTTTATTATACAACTTTGTAGAAACGGGACCTGCCTTACCATCTTTACAAAAATGATATTCCTTGCCCTTATCAATATCAATAATAGTACCGATGGGACTGATAACAGCAGCTGTGCCGCAAGCACCAACTTCGTCAAAAGTTTCAATTTCTTCGAGCAACAAGGGACGTTGTTCAACGGTCATACCCATATCTTTTGCCAGTTGCATAATGCTTTTATTTGTAATAGATTCGAGTATGGAAGTTGATTTAGGTGTAATATAAGTATTGCCTTTTATTCCAAAGAAATTGGCTGCACCTATTTCGTCAACATACTTTTTCTCTTTAGCATCGAGGTACATGGGAGAACTGCATCCGACATCATGTGCTTTCATGGTACCGCGTAAACTGGCAGCATAATTTCCACCTACCTTAAACGTACCTGTACCTAGTGGTGCAGCACGGTCGCTATCACGGATAATAGCAATTTTGGTAGGATTAATGCCTTCGGGGAAATAAGGTCCCACCGGGGTTACAAAAACAATAAACATATACTCCGATGCAGGTTTTACACCAATTTCACCACCCGTGCCGATAAGTAAGGGGCGAATATACAATGTTGCACCCGTTCCATAAGGAGGAATGAATCGTTCGTTTCGTTTTACTGCTTCTACCAAGGCTTCATGAAATAGCGATTCGGGAACCTGAGCCATCAGTAATCCTTTGGCAGTGTATTGCATACGTTTGGCATTTTCTATCCAGCGGAATAATCGTACTTTGCCATCTTTTCCGCGATAGGCTTTTAAGCCTTCAAAGGCTTCCTGACCATAATGCAATGATGTTGCCGAAATGTGAATAGGAAAATATTCATCCTTACTGAATTCTAAAGCAGACCATTTACCACCTTTGTAATAACTGCGTACGTTAACGTCTGTTTTAACGTAGCCAAAAGGTAATTTACTCCATTCTAACATAACTAAAAATTTTTATTCGTTGTCTAATTTAATAATTTCAAAAGGTACTTGAATGATATCAGCATATTCTTCACCAATATCTTTCATGTCTTCGTCATCTTCTTCATAATTCCAAAGCACTTTAACCGTTTTTCCGTTTTTTACTGCATCTTCAAATGCCAACAATAGCGAAAGAATTGCCTTGGATGATGCAGTATTCAGGTAGTCCAATTTGAATTTTATGGCAGTTTCGGGATTTGGATTTTTAAAATATTCGTTAAACCAGTCTATAATGGGTTGATAAAACAAATTTACATTCTCGGGCAAACTTTTGCCTTTTATTTCAAAAATATTTTTTTCTTTGTCCAAATATACAGCAGGACTGTCTAACGATGGTTTAATAATCAATGAATTCATATTATGTTTTTTTTACGTTTGATTGCAAAATATAGTAACTAAAATCTTCATTTATATCCAGAAAATAAAATTGAATCTGATTGTTTGATTTTCGTGCAATATCAATAAACCCAAGTCCTGCGCCACCTTTTTCGTTAATGGCACCTTCTCTTAATTGTTGTTTGTAGATTTCTCTTAAATTTCCTTTTGATTTTCCCTGAATGATATGTCGCCTTTCGAGTAGAAATTCTTTTTGTAAATCGGTAACGATGTTACACGAATATAAAATTATATCATCGGTTGAATCTGAAATAAGTATAGCCCCATGTTTAGAATAAATAGCGGCACCCGGAATAATTGGTAACGTATGCTTTTCTATATTCTGAATACTTTCAACCAAAATATTAAATACCCGTTTTTGTAATATACGTTTATAATTTTGTTTATAAAAATAAGATTCGAGAGTGTATAACAATGCCTTAATAATTTCATGATTTACTTCTCCTTCATACATTAATATTACGTGAGACGTATCAATTGTAATGTTTAATTTTTTTAAAACATCAACAAACAGAATATTTTTTGGCAATTCACTCATAAATTTTTAAGGCTTAAAGATAATTATTTTTAATAAAAAAATATATTGCATTTAAACATGTTTTTTTTTATTTTTATTATCCAAAAAGATGCTGGCTTATTTTTTCTTGCAATATATTTGTCCCTTTTTACTGAAAAAATTTTCCATAGTTCCTATAATTGATTCATGATAACCCAGAACCAAATATCCATTTTTTTTCAATGCCTTATAAAAACCATAAATAATCGTGTTTTGCAAATCCATTTCAAAATAAATGAGTAAGTTTCTACACATAATTAAATCAAATGTTTCGATACCTGGCAATGTATCGTGAATAATGTCATGCTTGTAAAACTGAATTTTATTTAAAAATTCCGGTTTCACCGAAAAAATATCCTGTTTCTCGTCGAGTAAAAAATATTTTTCATAAGGTATATAACGAACAGTGGGGTCTATATTAAAAACGGCATCAAAGTTTTTTAAATATTCTACATCCAGAAAGTACCTAAATTTCCCTTTTCGGGCTGTATTTAATACGTCGGCATTCAAATCGGTAGCCAAAAATTCCGTTCTATCCAAAAGCCCATGTTCGTTTAATAAGATAAGCATGGAATAAGGTTCCTGTCCAGTAGAACAACCGGGATGCCATATTTTAATATACTCTTTTTTCTTTAGTTCAGGTATTATTTCCTTTTCTATGGCTAACCAAACCATCGGGTCACGAAACAATTCTGTTGTATTGACGGTAATTGACTTTACAATGGAGTCTATTATTAGTGGATTGGATTTGATGTGTTCTATCAATTGAGAAAATTCATAATGAAAATCTTCCAGTACTTTTTCTATTCTTCTATTTAACGATTTAATGGAATAACCTGAAAAGTCATAACCCGATAAGTCATATATCGTTTTGACAAAAAGGGCGGTATCATTTGGTTGAATTTCCATCTGTCAAAAGTACGTTAAAATATTTAGTTAAAATACTGTATTAATTCATATATATTATTTTTTATTTTTATACATCTATTAATAATAATTATGTATCTTTGAACGATAAAAAAATAGTGATATGAAATTCGGTGTAGTTATATTTCCGGGCAGCAATTGCGACCATGATATTATATATGTATTACGTGATTTATTAGACCAGCAGGTAGAAATTCTCTGGCACAAAGAAAGCAATTTGAAAAAATCGGATGCCATACTTGTTCCGGGTGGTTTTTCGTATGGTGATTATTTAAGGGCTGGTGCTATTGCACGCTTTTCGCCTATAATGAACGAAGTTATTAATTTTGCAGAAAAAGGAAAATTTGTATTTGGCATTTGCAACGGTTTTCAAGTGCTTTGCGAAGCAAAGTTATTGCCAGGAGCACTATTGAAAAACAAGCATCAGCAATTTATTTGTAAAAATGTTTTTATCAAATCGGAACATGACAATACCTTATTAACAGCACATATACCTAAAAATAAAGTATTAAAAATACCCATTTCTCACGGCGAAGGCAATTATTATGCCGACAGCCAAACACTTAAAGAAATGCATTTGAACGAACAAATACTTTTTCGCTATTGTGACCAAAATGGAACCATTACCGAAGAAGCCAATCCAAATGGTTCTGTTGAAAATATTGCTGGCATTTGCAATAAAAACAAAAATGTATTTGGCATGATGCCACACCCCGAAAGAGCTTCGGATGATGAACTTTACAATACCGATGGCCGTGTATTTTTTGAATCTATCCTTAAATCGCTCTCATAAAACAGTACAAAGAGTACTTAGAGTGCCGAAAATACTTAGAGTACTTAAAGTTCATAGATTTTTTATTACCGCTAAGTTCGCAAAGGCAAGATGAAAAGAACGTCTCGTCATTACTGACAAGATGAAAATGATGAAATAGATTTATGCCGATTTATTTTTTCTCGGATGTTAAACTCAAAAAATGAGGTTTGACGGGATGCCGACAGACTAACAGTTTTAAAACAAGAGCGAAGCGAATTGTTTTAATGAACTTGTTAGCAAGTCTGTATTAAATCTGAATTTGATATTTGAATTCATTTGTCTGGTTTGTAAATGCCGATTGAATAATTTCGTATGCAAATTTTGTTCTTTTCCTAATTATTTTTTGAAAATTTTTTAACAATTTTCGGTTGGTAAAATTTTTTTAACGTTATTTTTTAATTTTATATTTGATATTCAGAAAATTCTGTTCTGAAAGGAGAAACTGTTAATAATTTTGTTAAAAACTTATTTATTTTATATGAATAATATGCTTTAAATTGCTGGACGAAAAATTTAAATCTATTCAGTTGAATTTATATTAGTTAAAATTGTAAAATGGAAACAAGCACAGAAACAAATGTCATGAAGAAAAAGGAAATTGCTCAAAATGAACCACATCAGATTTACTCCTTTGACGAAGCATATCAAAGTTCCTTAGAATATTTTAAAGGAGATGAACTAGCCGCAAAGGTTTGGGTTACAAAATATGCATTAAAAGATTCGGCGGGAAATATTTATGAAAAAAGTCCTGAAGATATGCACTGGCGCATAGCAAACGAAATTGCACGTATCGAAAAAAAATATCCCAATCCGCTTTCTACACAGGAAATTTATGACCTCTTAAAAGACTTTAAATACATTGTACCACAAGGAAGCCCCATGTCGGGCATTGGTAATTATTTTCAACTGGCATCGTTGTCCAATTGTTTTGTTATAGGATTGGAAGGAAATAATGATTCGTATGGTGGCATTATGAAAATTGATGAAGAGCAGGTGCAACTTATGAAACGACGCGGCGGTGTGGGACACGACTTAAGTCATATTCGTCCAGCGGGAAGCCAAGTGCTTAACAGTGCCCTTACATCAACCGGGCTGGTACCATTTATGGAACGATATAGCAACAGTACACGTGAAGTCGCTCAGGATGGACGACGTGGTGCTCTTATGTTAACCGTGTCCATTAAGCATCCTGATGCCGAAAGTTTTATTGATGCCAAACTCACACAGGGAAAAGTTACCGGTGCCAATGTCTCTGTTAAAATTGATGATGAGTTTATGCAGGCAGCCATTAATAACAAATCATACATACAACAATATCCGATAGACAGCCCCAATCCTAAAATTAAAAAGGAAATCACTGCACGTAATTTATGGCAAAAAATTATTCATAACGCATGGAAATCTGCCGAACCCGGTATTTTATTTTGGGATACTATTATTCGTGAATCGGTGGCGGATTGTTACAGCGACCTTGGTTTCAAAACGGTGGCTACTAATCCATGTGGTGAAATACCCTTGTGCCCTTACGATAGTTGTCGGCTTCTTGCCATCAATTTATACAGTTATGTAGTAAATCCTTTTACCTCCAATGCCTTTCTCGATTATGACCTTTTTAAGAAACACGCCCATTACGCACAACGAATGATGGATGATATCATTGATTTAGAATTGGAAAAGATTGATGCTATTTTACAAAAAATAGACTCCGATCCCGAATCTGATGAAGTTAGACGCGTAGAACGTCAATTGTGGGAAAAAATAAAAATTAAAGCAACACAGGGACGCCGAACAGGCATAGGTATCACTGCCGAAGCAGATATGTTGGCTGCTTTGAATTTACGATATGGTAGTAACGATGCCATAGAATTTTCAACCAAAATTCATAAAATGCTTGCCACAGAAGTTTATCGTTCATCAGTATATATGGCAAAAGAAAGAGGCTCCTTTACTATTTATAATACCACCCGTGAAAAAGATAACCCATTTATTAACAGAATAAAAAAGGAAGACCCTGAACTTTATCAGGAAATGGCAAAGTATGGGCGAAGGAATATCTCGTTGCTTACTATTGCACCCACAGGCTCTACCAGTATTATGACACAAACAACATCGGGCATTGAACCTGTATTTCGTCCTGTGTACAAACGTCGCCGCAAAGTCAACCCCAACGATAAGAATGTAACTGTAACTTTTATTGACGAAATGGGTGATGCATGGGAAGAATATACAGTATTTCATCATAAATTTATAACTTGGTTACAACAGAACAATTACAACTTAAACGAAGTAAATCAATATACCGAAGAACAACTAAATCAATTGGTAAAAAAATCACCTTATTTTAAAGCCACCGCCAACGATGTGGATTGGGTAGCCAAAGTACGCATGCAAGGCGAAATTCAAAAATGGGTGGACCATTCTATTAGTGTTACTGTAAATTTGCCCGAAGATGTTACCGAAGAAATGGTTGCCAAGGTATATGAAACCGGTTGGAAAAGCGGATGCAAAGGCATTACGGTTTATCGCGAAGGCAGTCGCTCTGGTGTTTTAATCTCCAACGAAAACAAGAAAAATGCTTCACCAGAAACCTTGCCTTTTGAAGTAAAAAAACGCCCTCATATTCTTGAGGCTGATGTTTTTCATTTTCAAAATAATAATGAACGATGGATTGCCTTTGTAGGTGTATTAGACGGAAAACCGTATGAAGTATTTACCGGTATAGAAGATGAAGAAGTACTTCATATTCCCAAATCTATTAAAAGCGGATGTATTATTAAAAATAAAGACGAAAACGGTGTAACACGATATGATTTTCAATATATAGATAAACACGGTTATCGCACTACCTTTGAAGGATTGTCCAGAATGTTTGATAAGGAATATTGGAATTATGCCAAACTCATATCAGGTGTTTTGCGTTACGGAATGCCTATTACCGATGTTTTAAATCTGGTTGCTTCTCTGCAACTCGATAACGACAATATAAATACTTGGAAAGCTGGGGTAGAGCGAGCATTGAAAAAATATATTCCCGACGGTGCCAAGCCAAAAAAAGGTGCCATCTGTCCTAATTGCGGACAAGATGCACTTGTTTATAAGGAAGGGTGTTTAACTTGTGCACATTGCGGATATTCCAAATGTGGCTAATAAGCAATTATTGATTTTGTTGCAGTATTCGAAGGCTATTAAAATCGATTCCAATATTTTTTCTTATGGTAAAAAAATTTTGGTTGAAATAAAAAAAGCCTCTATATTTGCAGCCTAAAAAAATTGTTCTCTTACAGATTGTCCGATGGTGTAATGGTAGCACTGCAGATTTTGGTTCTGCCTGTCCAAGTTCGAATCTTGGTCGGACAACAACACTGTCCCGTTGTGTAATGGTAGCACAGCAGACTCTGGATCTGTTAGTCGGGGTTCGAATCCCTGCGGGACAACCAAGAAAAGCCTGCTGTAAATATGCAGCAGGCTTTTTGTTTTGTTAATACAAATATGTTGCGTATATTTGTTCAATAAAATATTTTTTCATTGCATTATGAACAAACTAAACACTATTTTATTATTCTTCATCTCTGTTTTCGATGTATTGCAAGTTCATTCCCAAAATGCATCGTTCGACTGGATGGTTAAAGCAGGAGGTATGTATTCGGACTATAGTCGGCAGGTTGCTGTTGACAGTGGTAAATTTCTTTATATAGTTGGAGAATTTCGCTATCAGTCGCTATTTGATACTACTCATCTGTTTTCTTCCAATTATGACCTTTATCTGGCAAAGTATTCTCAATCAAATGGCAGTTTAATCTGGGTCAGGCAGGCTACTGCTAGTGAGGATATTTTTGGTACATGTTTGACGATTGATTATCTTGGCAATGTATATGTGGCTGGTTTATTTTTAGGAAATTTATCCATTGGAGATACACTTATTCAAGGTCCATCAGGCATTAAAACAGCCTTCCTTGCTAAATATGATATGAATGGTCAGTTTCTTTGGGCAAGAAGTGCATACAGCGACAAACAAGCCTCAAGTTATGACCTTACTGTAAATTCAGACAACGAAATTTATTGGCTAATATGGTTTCAGCACACGATTACTTTTCAACATTTTTCAACGATAGATACAATTCTAATCAATGAACCGGATATTCCCGTGAGACATGCTGTTGCTATTGCCAAAATAAACGGAACAGGGAACCTGCTTTATATTAAAGATATCTTTGGAGATGATTGCGTGCATAGTAGTTGTATTCATGTTGACCATGCAGACAATTATTATATTTCAGGTGTATTTTATGATAATATAAATTTTGGAGATACTGTTTTACTAAATACTAACGGTGGCAGTTATTTGGCAAAACTCAATAAATACGACCATTTGCAGTGGATAAAACAAACTTTTTATACTGGATACAATACCTTGTGCACCGATGCCGACAATAATCTATATGTTGGTGGAGTCATTGTTCCGAATTATATTTTTGAAAATGTTCAGTTAACTTCTTATGGTGGAAAAGATATATTAATCGCCAAATATGATTCTTCTGGAAATTTTAAATGGCTTAATCATGCCGGCAGTAGCGGTGATGACGATTCTAAGGCTATTTGTATTTATGGAGATAATAATATTTTACTTGCTGGTACTTTTAATGATACAGCCTATTTTGGAAATGATTCCATCGTAGCCAAAGGCGGCAGCGATTTTTTTGTAGTAGCATTTGACAGTTCTGGAAACTTTTTTCCGGTCAGAAGTTTAGGTACTCTATATAACGATGATGTCGTTTCCATAGATTGCCAAAGTTCTGGAGAAATATTTTTAACGGGTACTTTTACGAATAAATTATTTTGGGAAAATGATTCATTATCCAGTTTTGGAAGCGATGATGCCTTTTTGGCAAAATTTAATCTTTCTGATTTCAATCACGAACAGACAAATAAATTTCACTCTTCTATTCATTATTACCCTAATCCCTGCGATAAAATTCTTACCATTGATTTTCCAGATGATGTCGGTAATATTAATATGGAACTCATTACTATGATGGGACAACCCATTTATTCCGATAACATGAAATCGTGTTTTTCTAACCGCCGACAATGGAATGTCAGCCATCTTCCTTCTGGTATTTATATGTTAAGGGTTACCGTAAACAATGAGTTTTTTTCTGGCAAACTTATTATTGCACATCCCTGAACCCAATATGTGGATATACTCAATTGCTCTTTAAAAAAATGATTTAGATTGCTTTGGTTAATCCGACAGACTAACAGTTTTAAAACAAAAGCGAAGCGTATAGTTTTAATGAACCTGTTAGCAAGTCGGTATTATAGAATTATTTCTTTTCCTTTAACAGATAGAAAAACCCTTTCTGGTCATAATCCTTGTCTTTTTTATCCTTAGCCGTAACGATATAGTAGTAAATACCGGGCGAAGCCTCGGCTCCATCACCATTTATCTTACCGTTCCAGCCTTTGGTTACATCATCCCATTCGTACAGTTTCTTACCCCAGCGATTGTAAATGATGCAATGGAACTCAACTATTGATTCTCCATGAATAATAAACTCATCGTTCTGTCCGTCGCCGTTGGGTGTAAACACATTGGGCACGTCAAACGCTGGGAAATCATCCACACAAACGTAGCGATACAGCATGGTGTCACGACACAATTGCTTGCTGGTAGCAATCAGAACAACTCTGTAGCAACCGGCATTCACAAACTCATACGTCAAATCCTTGCCTGTGGTCGTATATACCAAATTGTTTTCGTCGTCATAAATACGCCATGAATATTTGTAACCATTGATAGATGTGTTAAGCAAAAACATGGTATAAGGTGCAGCCTGATGCTGTTCAATGCTGAGCGTATCAAAACGTGCATAAACATACCCCGTATCGTGAACCATAATGGCAACGGTATCGTGGCAAATAGTGCCCGGTGCAGCCGTTTGTACATGAGACTGCCCGTTAACACGAACATAATAGGGTCCTGCACATAAACTGTCGCGTACCAGTGCAGAACTTGTTGTATCGACCCAGTTAAAGGTATAATAATTAGTATGGTTTACATGTTGCGGGTCGATGTAGTTGGTGTATAGATTTATTTTTCCGTTGCAGTTGCCACAGGTAGCATGGGTAACGGTATCAATCGGGTCAAACGGTGTCGGCTCGTTAATATGAATGGTAACAATACCGCTATGGCATCCCCAGCGATTGGTTTCAATCAACGTTACTGTATGTGTTTCCCCTGTAGTCCATGAAACATAAATGGTATCGCTGGTATAGGGATTGGGAATGGTTGGACTTAGATGACCTCCGGGATAAGTCCATGCGAAGTTGGTAATGCCGTAGTCCACATGGTTGGGCAGTGGCCATGTATGTGCAATAATAGTAGCACTGTCGTGTCGACACGAAGGCATAAAAACGGTATCCTTTCCACTGGGACGTGGTGCAAAATACAACCGTAAGGTATCGCTGTCAAAACAGATATCATTATATTCCTGCCACATAAATTCACGATAGGGTGGGTTGGAAAATACCGTATAACAAGCCGTACACAATAAATATAAACTGTCATTATAAAGATGGGTAGTAATAAATGTAGGTGAAATGCCATGGGTAAAATAAGCATTTAATGGGTCGAGGCTATACCATGTACCTGTGCCAATAGAAGGAACTGCACCCATCTGATAATTCAAACCACAAACGGTATCCGTCTTGATGTGATGGTTTGCACCAAACAATCCGGGCCAGTAATTATGACCAGCATTGGCATGGGGCTGTTGTATAAATCGGACATACAGCATGGCACTGGTATCGCGACAACCGCCATTGTCGGTAATCCAGTAAAAATGATGAGGACCATAGTACGAAGTACCACCTGTATCAATAGTAGCCACTAATTGACTGTTGGTTTGTGGCGAAGGTGTAAAGGTAGTATTGGGAACTGTATCAATCCAGTAGCCATTACCGTAAGCGGGTTGTGTAGCAGACAGATGTGGATAACTTGGACCGCACCAGAGTGAATCGGCAGGACTGGTGGTAATGGTTGCTGTTTGTATGCTTCCAAAATATACATTAACAGAGTCATAACCATAACAAACACCATTAAATTCGGTCCAGTACATGGTAACGGTATCATTTTCGGATTGCCAGCGTATCCATGTACAGGAATCATATTTGTGGCTTGAATTATAATAGATGATACTGTCAATATTGGTATCATAAAAAGCAACTCCCGAAGGTTCACTCCATACACCGCCCGAAACAGTGGGTGTGGCACAGATATATGCAAATAATCCGCATACACCAAAGTCATGACCTGCATCGGGCATAGGTTTTACTTTAAAATCAATGGTGATGGTATCGGTAGTGTAGCATGATGAATTTCCTGCGTTCATTTCACGCCAAACAAAGCGATAGATACCATTTTGTGTAACGGTAACTAATGCATTGGGAGTATTGTTTGGAGTGAAGTTGGCAGTACCGGGATTACCTGATACGCTGCTCCATAAACCGCTTGGATTGTCAATGCTCCAGTTTCCAACAAAAGTATAATCCTTTCCGCATACGGAAGTATCATATCCTCCATAAGCCGTAGGTATTTCATAAAAAGTAACCAGAACGCTGTCCACATCGTAGCATCCGGGTCCATTGGCTGCATGCCAGTAAAAATAAACAGGTCGCTGACTGTTAACAAAGAAGTTAGAAATAGATGAAGCATCTACCGAAGGATTGAAGGGGACATTACCGGAAGCATTAATAACGATGCCTGGTGTATTGCAAGTCCAGTATGCAGTAACAATACCGCTTCCAATGGTATCGGCATGAAGTTGTGTGGTAAATCCGCAAACCGATTGCGCGGGTCCGGCTTCTGTATGGGGAGGTTTAATAAATGTAATCACAACATTATCAGTACCGGGACATATTCCATTAATTGCATGCCATGTTAAAGTAACTTGATAATAAGATTGACTGGGTGGAAAATTAGGTAGCCATATAGAAGCGTTTGGGTCTGTTGCATTAGGAGTATAAATTAAATTTGTAGTAGAAGTCCAGTATCCAGGGTAAGTACTGTCGGCATCCAGATAGGCTGTTTGACCGCAAACAGAAATGTCTGTACCGGCATTAGTATTTGGGACGACCAAATATGTAATAAGAACCGTATCTCTACTGATGCATGAGCCATTTTGTTCAGTCCATACAAATTGATACAATCCATAGCCTGAATTAGCATGAGCGGTTGCATTGGGTGAATGTACATCACTAAATGAAGCATTTTGAGGAGGTACGACGCTCCATGTTCCCGTAGAACCTGAAACACTTGGAGTTGCCTGCAAAGTAAAATCGAGTCCACATACTTGTGTTTTTCCACCGGCGTTGGCTACAGGTTGTGTTGTAAAAGTAATAACGACATTATCTGTTGAATCGCAAGCACCGCTTACTTCGTACCACTGAAAAGTGTATGTTCCAGGCATATTAACTGTAATGGAGGTATGATTTGAAGTCGGATTCCCTATGGTGGCTGTTCCTCCTGATGGACCGGAAACCAACGACCATGTAGCCACATTGCCGGGAGCAGCATGAAGAGCATTCATCGTGCAAGTATATCCACATATACTGGTATCGTTACCGGCAAAGGGATGTGGTGTAATGCAGCAATTGGGAGTGCTTGCATCCAATACTTGCACATATTGTGTATTTACAGAAGAAACGCAATGTGTATTATTATCAGTTACTTGTAATGTGATGGTTTGTGTTCCCGTAGTATTCCATGTTACGTAATTATTAGGTCCTGAACCGGGTACTGCTGTTCCACTGCCAAAGTTCCATGTATAAGAATATGGACCTGTGCCTCCTGTAAATTGTACGACACTTGAATCGGTAATACAAATAGGGCTTTGTGCAGTAAATGTATTAGGAGGTAACGGATTAACAACAACTTGATGTGTAACAGTATCAGAAGAACATCCATTCGTTCCGGTAACGTACAAACTAACATTATATGTACCTGCTGTGTTGTATGTAATAGTTTGAGGTCCTTGAGTAAAAGCACTACCCGGATTTCCATTGGGGAATTGCCATACAAACTGACTTCCACCAGTTCCTGTATAAGTCATAGTGCTTGTTTGACCCATACATATCGGAGTGCTGACACTAAAGTTAGCCGTTGGAATGGCTTTAAAAACAACGGTTATAGTATCTGTACACGAAATACCATTGCTGTTTGTAATAGTCCATGCAAGATTATAGGTACCCGGTGTACTGGCAGTAATAGTGCTGGTAGGACTGTTAATATCAGTATAGGTAATTCCAGATACAGGATTCCAATGCGTATTAATGTCGCCGGTAGATTCTACTGCGTTCAAAGTAGTTGTTAAGCCACAAAGGTTTTGATTTGAACCGGCATTGGAAAAGCATGCATTACAAGGACTTGGTGCAGTATATGAGACTTGATAGGTACAAGTGGGAGCATCAGAAAAAGTGGCTATTAGCGTATGTGATGCACCGTTTGAATTTAATCCTGATAATGTATAATTAAGAGGGCTTGTAAAGGGTGGATAAAATGTTTGACTAATACCGCTTGATTGGTCTATAATAGTGAGTGTTCCTGTGGTTGGAGGTCCATCAAATACAATAGTACCTGTAACAGAATAAGTATTGGTTTGTGGGTTGCAAGGTCCTACGGTGTATGTAATATTAGTCAAATGACAAAAAACAATGGCACAGTTGGTTGAGCCATGACCAGGGACACTTGAATTGGATTGTGTAAAGGTAATATTTCCAGTCTGATTGGAATAATTGGTAATGCAAAGCAAATAATATTGACCAACGATGGCATTTGAAATATGTACATACTCATATTCTGCCGGGTCATAACTGCAGTCCACCATATTGCCTGATGGATAAAAGTTAGGATTTGATGTATTATTTGGGCAAGAAGAACATGCTGCTGTAAGTTGAGCAGTACATGGAGTAACCTCATCGGTATAAGGTCCCCAGCAAGCAAAGTCTATATCATTTCCTGTTGGTGATTCCATGTATATAGTAATAGGACCCGATTGGTCTATTAATAAATAGTACCAAATAGGATTGGGCTGAGAATATAAACATCCATAATTAGGTCCCGATTCCGCAGAAGTATTGGTATTCATTGGAAAGGTATATACCGTATCGGTACAAAATGGATTTGCAGTATTACAGGTGGTTGCAAATTGTGCGTTCAATGCTCCTGCATTGACAATTAATAACGCCAAAACTAAAAATTTCTTTATCATAATTACCATTATTTACGGTTTAAAAAATTATTTCTTGCTTCTAATGCTTCCTGCAGTTTGTCGTTAAAGGTGGCAATGGAACCATTCATAAGGTACATGGGATAATTGTTTACATACATGCTGTATGTTTTGGCTTCGATATTATAAATGTTGAAATTATAATATTCCAGATAATTGGGATTGGAGCACTTGTCGGTTGTTTGAAAATGCTGTAAGGGTATATTTTTTCGTGCTTGAATTTCTTCAGGCGTAAGCAAATCCTTGACATAAACTTTATGGTCTTTGTTGGTATAAAAGACTATGGCATGAATATCGTTAAAAAATTGTTTGGCAGCAGTTACATCCAAGGGTTTATTAAACGTAACCGTATAATAGGTAAGTTGATTTTCGGTAGATGGAGTATAGTTAGTAACAAGGCTACATTTTTTCAAGTTTGTTAAAAAGTAATCGACATACCCATCGGTTCCATCTTTAATAGACATCAACAATGTTTCAGGTAATTCTTCGTAAAACATTGCTTTGTCGTGATGAACTTTAATATAAATTTTGGGAGTTGTTTTTTGTGCCATAACAGACACACTTGCTAATACCATTAAAATAAACAAATACTTTCTCATAAAACTAAATTTTTTATAAGACAAAAATACATCCTTTTTCGTTGCCTGATATCAAAAAAAAAAATTATTTTTTTTAGTTAATACCGACTTGCTAACAAGTTCATTAAAACAATTCGCTTCGCTTTTGTTTTAAAACGGTTAGTCTATCGGCATCTCGTCATTGCTGACGAGACAAAATTCTTTTCATTCTTTTGTTAGCGGTTTGGTATTATATGAAGAAGTGGCTGCATGGTGAGATTGCTTCGCTATGCTCGCAATGACGAGAGGGGGTGAATAGTTACAAATGCTAAACGCCTTGTTTTATTCATGAATAATATTGAATTTTCAATTTATTTTTTACTTTTAGTATAAATTATAAAATTCTCTTGTATTTTTGCATAAAAAAATTATGAATAACAAATTTGAACTTTTAAGTCCTGACACATTTACCAATGCGTCTGAAATGCTAAAAGCAATGGCTCACCCCATGCGTATTGCCATTATACGCCTACTAAGTCAAGGGAAGGCACTTACCGTTTCTGAAATTCATGAAGTACTAGATATTCCTCAATCATGCACATCTCACCATCTTAGTATTTTAAAAAATAAGGGGATTGTCATAGCCAAAAGAAAAGGGAAAAATATTTTATATTGTATCAGTAACGAAAAAATTTCTACCATTATCGATTGCATTCAAAAGTGTTCTTAATAAAAACATGTGTTTTTAATCAAGACAAAAGCGAACCTTAAAATTTTGCACCAACATTCAAACAAAGTTGTGCTTGCTTAATATAGGAATTTAAGAAACTTCTGCCATTAATGGAAACTGAAATATTCTGATTTATTTCATATTGCGTTCCCACTATGGAAAAGGAAGTATTTTTATAATACAGACTTTGAACCAAATAATCTTCGCGTACAAAAACAGACCATTTTTTATTCAGACAATAGGAAACAAATCCAGAAAAGCCTTCATAATCGTTACTTGTATTCCACAAGTCATTTTGTACCCAACAACTTTCGATACCCATTCTGAATTTTTCTATGGAATAACCGCCAAAAAGCGATAATGTTTGACGACAGGTATGGTCATCGTCAGGATAAACATCACCATAAACCTTAAATATCCAATGTTGACTTGGTTTGTATTCAACATTAAGGGCATACATCATTAATCCATTTGAATCCTGTCTGTATAAAGGGCCTTCGCCATTAGAAACAGTAACCGACAGCCTTAATTTATTTTTGTTGTATGCCATTCTAAAACCAAAATCTGCGGGAAATCCGTATTTATATCGTTCCTGAAATGTAAATGCTACATAGCGATACCCCCAAAAAATATCCTGTATCGTTAAATACTGTTCATTTAACAATTGACCTATAGCCAATTCGAGCGATTTGAATGGCTTATAATTAATTTCGGCTTGTTTTAAAAATGCTGTATAATCGCTGCCTTTGTACCACGAAACCTGCATGGCATTATAATTGCTATCTTTTACCAATATGTCGCCAGTTGTTTTGGTAACATCGTACGATAAAATTACACATACTTTATTTCCAAAATTGGCTTTGGCACCCAGCAAGGCAGTATTCATGTCAAACGAATTTGTGGTATGACTGTTTTCTGCAAATGTGGTAGTAAAACCTGGATAAATTCTACCAAAAACAACAGGGTTGTGTTCTACTGTTTTGACGGTATCTTGCTGTGCTTGCCCTTTTATCAGCCACAGTAAAAAAAATATGGCTGTAAGAATGATTATTTTTTGTCTCATAAAAAACATATATATTTAACGATTAATTGAAAGGTCAAAAATAGAAAACAAATTTATTATGGCAAAGATTAGAATTACCAAAGAATTTCATTTTGAAATGGCTCATGCTTTATGGAATTATGATGGGCTTTGTAAAAATATTCACGGGCACGGTTATATTTTGCAAGTTACGGTGAAAGGTGAACCCAATGCCGATAAGAATGACCCCAAATACGGGATGGTGATGGATTTTGGTGAGTTAAAAAAAATAGTAGAAGATGCTATTATTAAAAAAATTGACCATTCGCTGGTTATCAGCCGTTATTCAAAATATCAACCTCTTTTGCAAACAGAACAAATGTTTGAGCGAATACATATTACCGAATATCAACCTACGTGTGAAAATTTGGTGATTGCGTTTGTTTCTGTCCTGCAAAAATTGTTACCGGACACGGTACAACTATACCGTTTAACACTATGGGAAACATCTTCATCTTGCTCCGAGTGGTGCATGGATGACAATGAAAAATGAATAAATTTATAACGAAAATCGTGCAACGGGTGATACATCCATCGATGCAAACATTTCTTTTTGAAATTTATAATAACCAACCATACCAATCATAGCGGCATTGTCGGAAGTAAATTTAATTTTTGGCAAAAACACTTGAATCCCTTCATTTGAAAGCGAAGCCATTTGTTTTCTAATTTCTGAATTGGCAGACACACCCCCACTCAACGTTACGATGTTTATATGGGTTTGTTTTACTGCTTTCATTATTTTTTCCGTCAATATTTCTGCTATGGTATTTTGATAGGAGGCACAAATATCGTGAATATGCTGTTGAATAAAATCGGGTTCGGTTTTTAACTTATCCCGCAAAAAATATAAAAACGACGTTTTTAATCCGCTAAAACTGAAATTTACATCGGGGACATTGGGTTTGGCAAACGTATAAGTTTTTTTGTTTCCTGATTGTGCCAGTTTGTCGAGTATTGGACCTCCCGGATAATCCAATCCCATTACTTTGGCTGCCTTATCAAAGGCTTCACCTGCTGCATCATCAATAGTAGTCCCCAGCAATTCAAAATGGTAAGGGCTATTGACTTTGATAATTTGTGTATGACCTCCCGAGATTAATAAACATAAATGCGGAAACGAAGGAAATATTTTTTCTTCATCTTTTTCCTTAATAAAATGTGATAAAATGTGTCCATGCAAATGATTTACTTCTATAAGAGGAATATGCAGTCCCATCGAAAGTCCTTTGGCAAATGAAGTACCCACAAGCAATGAACCTAAAAGTCCCGGTCCACGAGTAAAGGCAATGGCATTGATTTTGTCTAACCCGATATTTGCTTGCAACAAGGCTTCGTGCAATACAGGGACCATGTTAGATTGATGGGCACGCGAAGCAAGTTCAGGCACCACACCTCCATATTTACGATGTACTTCCTGGCAGGCAATTACATTGCTTAACAGTTCGTTATTTTGCAAAATGGCTATAGATGTATCATCACACGACGATTCAATAGCAAGTATGGTAATAATTGTATTCAAATTTTGTACTTTTGTGTGAAAATTTTGGCAAAATTAAGAAAAAATATTCCATATTGATATACGTGCTGGCGGGTATTTTAGGGGTACTCCTTTTTATTTTCATAATATTTAAAAGCCCGGCTGTTCAGACCTATCTTTCAAGGATTATTGCATCCAAAATATCATCGCAACTTCATGCCAGAGTAGAAATTAATGGTGTTGATTTTTCCGTATTCAAGACACTGGTATTGCACCATGTATATGTAGAAGACCAGCAAAGAGACACTTTATTTTATATTCGTCATCTGAATGTAACTCTATCAGAGTTGAGCCTAAAGAAGAAAATTATAAAAATAAATAAACTTCAATTGTGGCAGCCACAATGCTATTTAATTCAAAATAAACAGGGCGTATCCAATATGCAGTTCGTATTGGATGCATTGCAAGGAGACACAACCGACGCCTCTATTTCCAAGCCATTTACGTTTTGGGTAAATAAAGTAACTATTCAAAACGGAAGGTTTAAATATACTAATTTGTCCAGTGAAACGACGGAAGAAAAAGGCGTTGTTTCGTTCAATCGTATCGATGTAAATCATATTTCGCTAGAAATTCGAAAAGTTCAATTTCAGAATGACAGTATAAGGTTTCATATTCATCATGTTTCGTTTCGGGAGAGAAGTGGACTTGCCCTTGAAAGGCTTTCTACCGATGGAATACTGGCTTCAACGGGTATTTATTTAAAAAATCTTTATCTGCAAACTTCCCATAGCATCATTCGTGCCCCGTATTTTAATTTAAAAATGCAATCGCTGGCTGATTTTAGTCAGTTTGAGCAAAATGTACTGTTTGATGTTTCTCTGTTTTCGTCTAAAGTACATTCTACCGATATTGCTTTTTTTACTTCGGCATTAAAAGGATTTGACCAGTATATCTTTGTAGCAGGAAAAGTAAAAGGACCGTTATCATTTTTAAAAACCAAAGATTTTATTTTCAGATACAAGAAATATACTATGGTCAAAGGAAATTATGAAATACAAGGATTGCCATATATTTCAAATACTTTTTTTACATTGAAATTTGATTATTTAAAAACACACGTTTCCGACTTTTATAATTTTCCACTTCCACCCTTTGACCAGAAAAAAATGTTGCAACTGCCTGCCATGTTCAACGATTTTGGGAATATTGTTTATAAAGGGGAATTGACAGGTTTTATGTCCGATGTGGTGGCGTATGGAACGATGAAAACCGGTATGGGTTCATTAAAAACAGATGCCACTATAAAATACGATTCCACTCAAAAAGTAACATTTATCGATGGAAATATTTCATTCGATTCAATAAATGCAGGAAAAATTCTGAAAATGGAACCCACACTGCAAAAAGTGTCTCTAAATGCAAATATTAAAATCACTACCAAAGGCAATACGTTCAAAGGCGATGTAAAAGGAAATGTTGCTTCCATATATTTTAATCGTTACTGGTATAAAAATATCGATATCAATGCCACCGTTACCGAAAAAATGTTTGACGGTTCGTTAAATCTGGATGACCCCAATATCAAATTGAGTTTTCTGGGAAAAATAGATTTTTCAGAAAAAAAGCCTGTTTTTAATTTCATGGCAGATATAAAAAATGCCAAACTGAACAAATTGCACCTTATCCCCGAAGATTCTATTATGACCTTATCGTTTTTACTTGATTCCAAAATTACCGGTGATAAGCCCGATAACATGAAGGGTGATGTTGATATATATCAACTGGAGTGTTTGCTGAAAGAAGAAAAAGTATCGTGTGAACATATCAGTGCATCTGCTCAAATAGACACTGCGGGCAAGAAAAAACTGTTATTGATTTCGAGCATGCTCAATGTTACGTTGGAAGGTTATTTTCAATATCAAACCTTGCTTGCTTCGATACAGGAAAATAGTAAGTTTTACTTGCCCTCGTTGATTTTTGTTGATGTAAAAAAGAATTTTACCTCCGATAAAAATTTTTCTATCAATGGAAACATGACGGTTCATAAAAATTTTGAAAAAATGCGTGTTTTTTTGCCGTGGCTGTACGTTGGCAGTAACAGTAATGTTGTTTTTTCGCTTTCCTATCCCGACAATATAATGGTGCATATTAATTCCGATTCCATAAAATTATTTTCCTTTTCCTTGTCAAATTTGGATATAACCGTCAAATCTGAAAATCAAAAATTATATACAACCCTTACCACATCTGAGTTATATTTGTCCGATAAATCAGGGCTGAAAAATTTTACAACCAACATTACCACGACTAAAGATATAAACGAACTACATACATGGTGGCAGCAGCATGACAGTATTATTGGCGATGGTGAGTTATCGCTTACCGCAACGCTATTGTCCAGAGACAAACATTTGTTTTTGGATGTAGTTACCCAACCCTCACGAATAAATATCAACAACAACGATTGGTACATCAACGATGGAAAAATCTCCATGCTTGATTCATCCATTCTTGTTCAAAAATTTATCCTCAATCAGCAAAATCAATATGTTTCAATCAATGGTGTGTTGGGAAATACACTATCGGATACCCTGAATGTTTCTATAAACCAACTCATGTTAAACAGCATCAATCCGTTTATCAAGTCATCTGGTATAACACTGGCTGGTGAACTAAGCGGTAATGTAGTTATACGCAGAGCCATGTCGAAACCCTTACTTTTGTCGGGCATAACAATAGAACATCTTATGATTAATAACGAAGAATTGGGTAAATTTAACCTGACTGGCAAATGGGATGATGAACAAAACATGTTAAAATACGAGGGAGATGCGCATCGGGGCAATATTAAAACGTTGGATTTTAAAGGCAATTATACTCCTGATGGCACCGTTAAAGCCGAAATAAATTTGGATAAATGGCGACTGAATGTATTGGAACCGTTTATCAAATCGTTTGCCTGTGATATTAAAGGCATGGCTACTGGACATTTGTTGCTCAGTGGAAGTTTGAAAAAACCCGTGCTGGAAGGTAAAATATCGCTCATAAAAACGTCGCTCATGATTTCATACCTGAATACGCGTTATAATTTTACGGGCGATGTGGATGTTACACCCGATGCCTTTATTGTAAACGGTATTGATGTGTATGATGAGGATATCAATGTAGCACGATTTACGGGCAAAGTAACGCACCATTATTTTACCGGTGTTTATTTTGATTTGATGTTTGATACCAAAAAATTCCTGTGTATGAACACTAAATACAGCGATAACAATTTATTTTATGGTTCCGTATATGCATCGGGTTTAGTTAATATTAAAGGCTTACTGAATAATTTGCAAATTTATGCCAATGCTCAAACCGAAAAAGGTACCAAATTCTATCTAAGTCTTGAATCTACCAGCGACCTGTCTGAACAAAATTTTATTCAATTTGTAGATAAAAAACATGCAGTAGTAAAAGATACTGTTCAAAAATCCATTGAAACCAGTGGTTTGAGTTTGGATTTTAATATACAAGCCACCAACGATGCCAACATTCAATTAATTTTTGATGCCAAAATGGGCGATATTATTAAAGCACAGGGAAACGGAAACTTGCGTCTCGTATTGACCCCCAACGGTGATTTTTCCATTTTTGGGAATTACATAATTTCTAAAGGAGATTATTTATTTACCCTGCAAAACGTAATAAATAAAAAGTTTGAAATTGAAAACGGTTCTACTATTACCTTTAGCGGAGACCCGTTACAGGCAGATATGGACATAGAAGCAAAATATAAATTAAAAACAAGTCTGTATGAACTCATGCTTGATTCTACGTACAAGCAAAATTATCCCGTGGAATGTATTCTTTTATTAAAAAACAAATTGCTGTCTCCTGCCTTAAAGTTTAACATTAAGGTACCCGATTCCGACAGCAGAGTGGAAGGAGTGCTTTCTTCACTTTCGGAAGAAGAAATAAATAAGCAGTTAATTTCTCTTTTGGTGCTGAACAGTTTTTCTACACCCGACGAATTTAAAGGAGGAATTAAAACTGTTGAATATAGAAACAATGTTGTAGGGGTTAATTCCTCCGAATTGCTCACCAATCAGTTAAATCATTGGTTATCGCAAATTTCAAAAACAGTCAACATGGGCGTCAACTATAAGCCGGGAAGTGAGATAAGCAACGAAGAACTGGCATTGGCACTCAGCACACAGATTTGGAACGATAGAATAACGATTAATACCAATCTTGGTGTTTCCAATGGGAATCAAACCGAGTCATCTATGCTTATTGGTGATTTTGATATTGAAGCCAAATTAAATAATTCGGGCAAATTGAGAGCCAAAGGATTTAATCATACCAATACCAATATAATTAAAGATACATCACCTTATACGCAAGGCATTGGTGTTTTTTATCGTGAAGAGTTTGACTCATGGGGGCAATTATTTCAAAACTACTGGAAATCTGCCTTTACAAAAAAAGAAGAAAAATAGCAAACATTGCGTTTTCTCTATGTTCCCAAAGTGCCGTTTGATAATAATCTTGCAGAACGTGATTTACGCATGCTCAAAGTAAAACAGAAAATATCAGGATGTTTCAGGATAGTAAAGAGTGCTAATACCGACTTGTTATACCAAACCGCTAACAAAAGAATGAAATGAATTTTGTCCCGTCAAAAACTCTTGTAAGAGTTTTTGACGGGATGCCGACAGACTAACAGTTTTAAAACAAAAGCGAAGCGAATTGTTTTAATTATCTTGTTAGCAAGTCGGTATTAGCAAGTCGGTATAAAATAATATGTGTTGCTTTTATTTTTTCCATTTTGGGTCAAGTTCGGCGGCTTTGTCAAGGTAAAAACGTGCATTTTGTGCATCGCCCATATTTTGATAGGTTACCCCTAAAAAATAATATGCCATAGCATATTGTGGATTGTATTCGATACACTTTTTAAAGGCGGCAATCGCTTCGTTATATTTTCCAAGTGTGCCATAAGTACTGCCCAGATTAAGCCATCCATCGGCAAATTTGGGGTCATAGCGTACTGCATTCTCGTATGCAGTCAGGGCTTTGTCGTATTGCTTGCTGTTAAAATAAATAACTCCCATATTGCTGTATGTAATGGATTTTCCGGGCGACAGTGTTAAACAACTGTCATAATATGCCAATGCCTTATTCCAATCTTTTTTCCGAAAATAGGCAAGTCCAATCTGGTCATACGCATCGGCATACGTTGGCACAATTTTTTTTGCCCGTTCAAAATAATAAATTGCCGTATCAAGATATTGGGGTTTTACTATTTCACCATCTTTCATGGCTTTACCTTTCATCACTTCTAAACCATAATAATAATTCATGTGAGCCGATTGGGGCGAGATTTTTATATCTGCTTCATACAAACTCAGATTGCTTTTCCAATCCTTGTTTCGTGAATACGTAATAGAAAAATAAAGAATTAATATGGGTAATGCCGTTAAAAATGCTCTGGAAAGAAAAATATCTTTGAAGCGTTGATTATCCGCGGGTTTAAGTAATTTGAATCCATACAGTAACAAATAAGAAAGGGCAATAGTAAAAGCAAGCGATGGAACAAACAAAAACCGTTCACCAAACGATGAACCAATAATCATAATCAGGTTGGACGAAATAGACATGGTGATGAAAAAAAACAGGATAACAAATGACATGAGATGTTTCTTTTTGAAAAGGCTAATCGCAAAGTATGCCAATGTAAGATAGATAGCAATAGAAAGCAAGGTGTAAAAATTCAGGAAGTTTGTAATGGGAATTTGATTGTATGAATAATCGCATGCCAGTGGATAGGGAATTAGCAATATCCATAAATATTTTCCCATAATTTTTAATGCTGTTGCAAGACGTGTGGCATAATTGGGTGCTGCTAGCAACAAATTGTCCACGATGGTAGTAGCATTAACTTGTGCCTGATTGCCAATAGCCCTGGAACGCATAGCAAAAAACAGAAAAGTTGGGATAAGAAACAAGACGCTCATTGAAATGTTTTTAGATGTTTTAAGGGGTGTAAAAAAATATAAAATAAGTGGGAAAACTGCTAAAAAAGTGATGGCGCTTTCTTTGCAAAGAAGTGCAAGAAAAAACGAAATCAATGCAAGAATAATCGTGAGCGATGATTTTTTTTCAATATATAACAATAACATCCACACAGACAGAAGGAGAAAAAGAAAAGCAAGAATTTCGTCGCGGCTTTTGATATTGGCGACCACTTCGGTATGAATGGGATGCCATGCAAAAAATAAGGTTGCAAGCAAAGGTAATAGCATGTTGTACGAAGCGAACAGTTTTAAAAGTACTTTGAAAAGCAGTACACACAATAATCCATAAAGCAACACATTTATAATATGCGAAGGTGTTGGATTATCGGGCCATAATTCCCATTCTACAGCATACATAATGAGTGGAAGTGGGCGATACAGATTGTCGGGAGAATTCCAATATCCATATCGGTATCCTGTTTTAAGAATAATAGGAATGCCTTCCGTACCCTTTTTTACAACAAAATTTTCTTTAATTACTGAATAATCGTCCAGTACATACCCATGATGAAAGGTGTTTTGATAACCTGCAAATGCCACAGCAAAAATCAAAACATAGTACCATTTAAAATTTTTTTTCTGTTGATTTACTGATTGTACTGTGGGCTTAGCATGAGTTTGTTTTGCCTTGATATTTTTTTTTGCCATAGTATTATGATTCATATTGATGAGTAGAAAGCAAGACCAGAACACATCCGTAAATAACCTGTATTCCTGTTTGGTTCAGTAATGCACGCCATTCATCATTTTCGGTTCCCGGATTAAAAATTACGCGAACAGGGGACAATGAAAATACATAATCGTAATATTCTTTTTGATTCTTGGGCGACAAATATATAGCCACCGTATGCAACTGAGGAATTTCAATAGGTTTATGAATAATGGTAACATCGGCAACCATACCTTCCTGCTTGCCTATAGCCACAACCTCATGGTTGTAATGACGCAGCATGGTTATAGCCTTGTACGAATACCGTTGTGGATTAGGACTTGCACCGAGTACCAGCGTTTTCATTTATTTTTTTTGCAAATATATAAGACAATTTTATTTTATACAATCGTATATTATATCAACTTGCTAATTTCGTTTAACACTAAACCTGAATTCAAGTTTGAATAATGCAGGTTAACAAAAATTTTATAAACAAGATTACTTTTAGTATATTTTTTAATCATTCTTTATAAAAATTAATGTACTTTTGAAAAAAAAAATTTATGAGTAATTTTTCATGGAATAAAATTGGGAGTTATTTTTTACCGATTATTGTTTTTTTAATCATTTCGTTTGCATATTTTTCACCGATATTACAAGGTAAGCGAATGCAACAAAGCGATGTATCCAATTATCTGGGAATGTCCAAAGAGATATCCGATTATTCACAAAAATCAGGAAAGGCTGTACTCTGGACCAATTCTATGTTTGGTGGCATGCCTTCCTATCTTATCAATATCCCTTTAAAAGGGAACTTCTGGACTTTTTTAAACAAGGCTTTTTCTCTCAACAGTTTAAAACCAGTAGGCATACTTTTTTTGTATTTGTTGGGTTTTTATTTTGCTTTGCTATTACTGGGGTATAAACCATGGCTAAGTTTTGCGGGGGCTATCGCCTTTGCCTTTTCTACTTATTTTCTTATAATACTTGAACCGGGACATATTACCAAAGCCTTTGCTATTGGCTATATGCCTGTTATTGTTGCGTCCATTTATGCTGCCTATAAAGACAAACCACTCCTAGGCACTCTCATTTTTGGTATATTTTTTACCTTACAACTTTCAGTTAACCATGTTCAGATTACTTATTATACCTTCCTTATTATTTTATTATTTCTTCTTTTTGAAGTTATCAATACTATTCGTACCAAGCAATATAAACCATTCATCAAAACATCAGCCATGATTCTTATTGCCGCAGTAATAGCAGTGGGATGCAATATTACTAATTTATGGTTGACGTATGAATACAGCAAATATTCAACGCGTAGCGAATCGGAACTTTCGCTGGATAAAAATATTAAAACCAAAGGTCTTGACAAGGATTATGTAACGGCATGGAGTTATGGCATAGGTGAATCGCTAACATTGCTTGTGCCCAATGCCATGGGTGGTGCTTCTTATACCAATATGGATAAAAATTCAGATACCTATCAATATTTTAAAAACATGTATGGCTCAGCACAAGCAGACCAGATAGCCAAACAAATTCCTACCTACTGGGGTTCACAGCCCTTTACCAGTGGACCGGTTTATATAGGTGCTGTTGTCTTCTTTTTATTTATATTGGGTATGTTTTATCAGAAAGGATGGTTTAAGTGGTGGCTCTTTTTGGCAACACTGCTTTCTATAATGCTTGCCTGGGGTAAAAATATGATGTGGCTAACCGATTTCTTTTTAGACTATATTCCCGGTTACGATAAGTTCAGAACGGTTTCTATGATATTAGTTATTGCCGAATTTACCATGCCCTTTTTAGCCATAACAACAGTATATGAATTAATAATGAAACCTCTGGATAAGGCACGCTTGCTAAAATCGCTCAAATGGACGGCAGGCATATTGGGTGGTATTTTACTTTTGTTGTGGCTCGTTCCCGGCATGTTTTTCAATTTTTCTGCAAGTATAGACAGTCAACTGGCTTCGGCAGGTTATCCGTTGCGAGAAATAATTTCCGACCGTGAAGGCATGTTTCGCTCCGATGCCTTTCGTTCACTTGTTTTTGTTATTATTTCCGCAGGCATTATTTATTTATTATATAGAGAAAAAATTAAAAATTCGTGGATTGTAGCCGCATTTGCAGTTCTTTTTCTAGTTGATTTATGGCCTGTAAATAAACGCTATGTGCACAACGAAATGTTTGTAGATGCACGTGAAGCAAAAGTACCGTTTAAACCTACCGATGCCGATATGAGAATACTGCAAGACCCCGACCCGTATTACAGAGTACTCAATGTTGCTGTCAATACTTTTAACGATGCCAGCACTTCATATTTTCATAAGTCCATAGGTGGATATCATGGTGCCAAAATGAAACGCTATCAGGAACTCATTGAACATCAAATTTCACAAAACAATTTCAACGTGTTAAATATGCTGAACACTAAATATATAATATACCCCGATAAAGACAAAAATCCTGCTGTTCAGTTAAATCCACAGGCATTGGGTAATGCATGGTTTGTTCAATCGTACAGGCTGGTAGAAAATGCCGACAGCGAATTGACAGCACTCTCAAAATTCAATCCTGCTACCGAAGCAATTGTTGACAAACGTTTTGCTTCGACTATCGGGAAATTTACCTATCGCCTCGATTCAGCGGCATCTATTCGATTAACCTTGTATCATCCCGATACGCTCAAATATCAATTCACTTCTTCTGTTCCGCAATTTACAGTATTTTCCGATATTTATTACGACAAAGGCTGGAATCTGTATATTGACGGAAAAAAATCACCATATTTTAGAGTGAATTATGTATTGAGGGCGGCTATCATACCTGCGGGCAATCACCAGTTAGCATTTATCTTTGAGCCTTCCTCTTATTTTACCGGTGAAAAAATATCGTTAGCCAGTTCCATACTGCTATTGCTGTTTGCATTGGGAATATTTTATAAGGAGTTTTTTAGAAAAAAACAGACAAATCCATGAAGAATAAATAAAAAACATTTATAAATTACTTATTTCTAACCGTTGAAAAAAAACAAATTTATATCGTTAGTAAAAAAGTTTATCGTTCCGGTACTTATTTATTTTATTGGACTTGTTTTTATTTTAGGATTTATTTATAATGAAAAAGAAAAAGATTCGCTGTCAAACATCGACCAGCAACTTCTGATTGCATCCTCCAATGTAAAATATGCACTTCCATTGAATTTTCATGACGATGTACTCGATTCCAGTTCCATTTCGGCAAAGCAGGACTGGGAAAACATTATGAGGCTTACCGATTTGTCAAAAAAATTGAATGTGTCGTGTATTTATACGATTATGCTAAAAGACGGCGTTCCCTATTTTATCAGTTGCTCAACCAATGATTATGAACTGACACATAAAACCTCCATTCATTATTTTACTCCTTTTAAGGATAAGGATAAAGCCATAGCGTCTGTGCTTAAAACCAAAAAACCTGTATTTATAACCCATCGAGAGAAATCGAGCATTTACCGAACGGTGCTGGTTCCTTTATACACCATGCAAGGTAAATTATTTATTGTAGGCGTAGATGTTAATATTGATAATGTATATAAAGATTTGCGAAAAGAACTGATGTATGTCATTTTTATTGGCATTATGCTTACACTATTATTTCTACCTACCATTATTCAGATAATACGTATTGATAGCAAACTGTCAAATTTTCTTCGTAAAAAAATAGATGACCGTACAGCCGAATTATCTAAAGAACTTATAGAAAACAAACAAGCAAAAATCAAATTACAGCAAGTTATACGTGAACGTGAAGAATTCGCTACCAAAGCCAAAGAATCTTTAGACAGTAAAACCAATCTTATTACTACCATCAGTCATGAATTGCGAACACCACTCAATGTTATTATAGGTATGAATACCCTTTTAACCCAAACTACGCTTACCGACGAGCAGCGTGATTATTGCCAGACCATTTACGATGCTTCCAAACAAATACTGAGTATGATTGAAGAAGCTATGCACGTGTATTATTCGCAGCCCGAACGCATAAACCTTGAACTGTCGGTGTTTGAAATTAACAATTTGATTAGTCAGGTTGTTTCACAATTTTCGCAAGTTATACGATACAAAAAACTGCACTTTAATTATTCTGTGGACGAGCAGATACCACGCTATCTTGTGGGTGACGAAAGTTTTATCCGTCAGGTATTGTTCAATTTAATTAGCAATGCCGTTAAGTTTACCGAGAAAGGTGAAATAAGTATAACAGCAACGTTTGAAGAAATTATGCTGGATGAAAATAAGGTAGTGGTGTTGTTCAGCATAAAAGATACTGGGATTGGCATGGATGAGGAAAAACAAAAATCTATTAGCAAGGCGTTGCACGATACCAATATTTTAAACGAATCTACCGAACTGGGGCTTGGATTGTCGTTGTGCAAACATCTGGTAAAAATGCTCAACTCGTCGCTATGGTTTAAAAGTCAGTACGGAAAGGGAACGGAATTTTATTTCAGAGTGCCATTGCAAATCGGGACATCGTTTGCCGATGCTGCCGAATTGCCTTTAATTCCAGAGCCTGCCGATAGCGAAGCATATATCAAAAAATCGTTTCAAATACTGCTTGCCGAAGACAATGAGTTGAATATAAAAGTAGCCCTGAAATCGCTCGAACGATATGGACATGAAGTATGTATTGCCAAAAACGGAAAAGAAGTTATTTCATTATTAAAAAATCAAGCCTTTGATGTTATTTTAATGGATATTGAAATGCCCGAAATGAACGGCATAGAAGCCGCAGACTTTATATTAAAACATCCTGAAGAAATATATCGCCCACAGACACCAATTATTGCACTTACAGCACATGCTTTGCCCGATGTACAAAAACAATGCGAACAGGCTGGCATACATTATTTCATTGTTAAACCTATTAATTTTGAAGAACTCAATACGTTGATGTATCAGGTTATCAACGAAAAAAACAAAAATTAAGCAACATAACCGAAGAAAATTTTAATAAGGGCACTACTAAAAATTCAATTAATAATATAACCGCCAAGTTTGCTATGGAGTCGCAACGTATTGATATCTATTTCTTTGCGTTTTTTCTCGTCTTATCATTGCTGACGAGACACGTGCGGTTTTAAAAAAATACAAATTTTAAAAGTTCCCTATATTGAAAAACCTGTTCATAATTTGCTGAAAGTTTTAAAACATGGATTATTCTTATTCATTATTTTTACTCCAAAAAAATTAAGCATGAAACATTATTGGATTATTGGTTTGTTATTGTTTTTTGGCATGAGCAGTATGGCTCAGGATACCGTTGTGCTGTATTATAAGAATAAGATAAAAGCCAGCGAAGGAATAATGAAAAACGGTGCGGAATATGGAAGATGGAACTATTACGATATTCATGGAAAACTGAAACAGCAACTTGATTTTGCTAATGGAATGATTAACGGAAAAGTCATTTATTATTATCCTAATGGACAAATAAAAAACGAAGGTGAAATTATCTATGGAATGAAAAAGGGACCTTATCGTGAATATTACGAAAATGGTACATTGCAAACAACGGGTTTTTACAAGTTGGATTTGAAAGACAGTATATGGACATATTATTATCCCAATGGGCACAAGAAAAAGGAAAGTTATTTTAACAACGATAAAGGTCGCATTTTAAATTTCTGGCTTCCGGATGGAAAGCAAACTTTGATAAATGGAACAGGCTATACACAGGAATTTTATGACAATGGCATTGTAAAGCAGCGAGGCGAATACTCCAACGGCATCGAAAATGGAAAATTTGAATCGTATTATGAAAATACACATCCGCACATTACCGGTGAATTTGTAAATGGTGCATATAGTGGAACATGGAAAAGTTGGTATGCTGACGGGAAACTTCAATCGGAACTGAATTTTGGAAGCGGTAAAAATATTTCATGGTATCCCAACGGACAAAAGGAAATGGAAGGTATGTTGCAAGATAGCCTCAAAGAAGGATTGTGGCTATTTTATTATGAAAATGGAAACAAGAAAATGGAAGGAAATTTTGTAAAGGATATCAGAGAAGGTAAACATATTAAATATTACGAAAATGGAAACATCGAATCGCAAATAACCTTTCAACATGGGAAAAAACAAGGTTCAGCCGTCTGGTATTTAAAGGATGGGAAAAAAGATATAGAAGGAAATTTTGAAAACGATATACAACACGGGAAATGGACCTATTGGCGTACCGACGGACACAAGGGTAACGAAGGTTTTTATAATCAAGGACAAATGGACGGTACATGGACTTATTGGTATGCCAACGACAGTATTTGGAAAATTGTTAATTTTAAAGATGGCGTTAAAGATGGACCCATGGTTATTTATTATGAAAATGGACAAAAATTTCGTGAAGGCAATTTTGTAAATGGAAAAGAGCAGGGCTATTGGAAAAATTGGCATGAAAATGGGAAAATGAAAATGGAAGGTAGTTTCGTTAATGGTGTTATGCAAGGCTTGTGGAAAGGTTTCTGGGAAAATGGAAATAAAAAATATGAAATTACTTATAAGGATAGTGTTCCCGATGGGAAAATTGTTTATTATTGGGAAAATGGCAATGTACAACGTATAGAAAATAAAAAGAATAATTGTTATGAAGGTGAACTCGCCACCTATTACGAAAACGGTAAACCCAATATGTCGGGCAATTATAAAAATGGAAAGAAAGAAGGAAAATGGCTTTATTACGATGAACGTGGTGCCTTGTTACGCGAGGAATTTTATAAAGACGACCGCCCCGAAGGTACTTGGAAATCATATTACCCCATGGGACCCATTGAAAGCATTGTTGAATATAAACACGGATTGAAAAATGGACGTACTACGTATTACGAATCTACCGGAGGTATTATCTTTGATGCTGAATTTAAAGACAATAAACTCGTAAAAACCTATTCTGGCAAAAAACCAGACGAATTAAATGCTCCACCTCGTAGAAATAATAACTACGACATGGATTATTAGCCTGTATGCGGATACCAGACCGCATACAAAAGAATGAATTGAATTTTGTTTGTAAGGGAGTCTCATCATTACGGTAAAAACGAATAAAATTACAATATTAGCAATGCAATGCCTGCCGAAAATGGATATAATTCAGGTGCATCTTCAGATTTAAACAAAGGCGAAAGGCTGTAGTTTACAAATACTCTGATAAAACGATAACCCATTCTAAAAGTAAGACCATAGCGATATGATAATAAATGATAGGAATTACGAATACTGATTTTATGTTCAACGTCATTTTCTGTGTATTTTTGATGAGTATAAGCATCAATTGTTAATCCACCAATACCTCCAATGGAAAAGAATATTCGTTTATCCTTTTTTCCTACGGGAAATTGAAATTCAAAAAGTATCGGTACCGAAAGATAGAGTACTGACAATTTGTTTTTAATAAAATGATGAACGGTATCCAGTTGATAACTGAAATGAGCCAATGTATCAAGTGACAGTGAAAAGTTTTTTTTGAAAACATAATTGTTTATTTCTAAAGCGGTTCCCGTAGTAATTCCCATTCTTTTCTTATACAGATTTATATTGAATTCTGTAAAATTAATGCTGACTGAACGTGAATGCCATGGCAACAACTCTAAAAAATGGTGATTTATCTTATTGGATGAAGTCAAATAGTTGTTAAATCCAACTTCTATGCCACCCCAATTCCCATGATATTCCGAATCGGGTTCATTGGTAATTTGATTATTGAAATATCGATTGGTCTTTTTTAACAAATTCCCCTGTTGCTGGGAATAGCAACCAATAATGTAGAACAATAAAAAAAAGAATGTTAATACTGTTGTTTTCATAATGGATATTATATTAGTTATAATATTACAATAACCAGCAAATATAATAATGAAATTGATAATTATAAAAAACTTATAATTAAATGTTTTATTTTGAAGTAGGGTTCTATAATTAGGGTGTATCTATAAACTGTTTATTTTTTTTTTATCATTCTATCTCGTCATTGCTGATGAGACAGTTAGAAGAATATTCTCTTCCTTCTTCACAAAATTTATTCTACACTTATTTTTCCAACTGCTATTTCAGTAGTAAAAGTTGAAACCTTATAAAAATATATTCCGCTTTCCAAATGGGTAGAATATACATTAAACGTTTTGGTATGAATATTTTCAAATAAGAGCACTGATTTACCCAGCATGTCAAAAATTTCGAGGCTATATTTTTCGCCTTGATGAAAATCAATCACATAAAACGTTGTGAAATCCTTAAATGGATTGGGATATACTCTTACACCCGTATGATTGCTTTCGTTTGCAATTGTTTCAAAAGAGGTAATGGTATTGACTGTAGTATTGGTAACCACCGGTGCATTAAAATCAAAAACAATGTATGCTGTATTGTTGATTACCGTTCCCAGTGGCAAGTTTGGTTTCAAGTGAACCATGTAATTTACAAATCCGCTGCTTTCTTCCGGGTTTGTATTGCTATCGGGCAATAAAATATTATCAAAGCGGAAAGAAAGAATTCCTGTTCCCTTTAATGTTGTTGTGCATGGATGGCTTGAAGCACCCATTTCAATACTGGCAGGTTCAAGATACGACGAAAGCGTATCCGCAATTTCTACGGTAAAACATGTATCGTTTCCCGTATTCTGAAAATGAATAGTGTAAAATAATACCGAATCGTTAGTAGTAATATATCCTTTTGTTCCCTGTCCAGTTGGAAAAACTTCTTTTGAATTAGGGTCATAAGAGCCTGTTACTGGCTGACATATAGATATAGAATTATCATGAGGGTAAATATCTCCCGTAGTTGGGAATATCTCAAATAAGGCACACAAGGTGTCTGTGATGGAAATAGTGGTTGGAACATAAAACGTAGCCATAGGAATTAAATTGTTATTGTTTACATAACTGTAGGGAGAAATGTTATTTGCCGTCCATTCTACTGTATGTAATGTTGAGTTATATACTCCATTAAAATTGCTGGAAATATATTGCAATACTGTATCATAAGTTAACCGTAACAAGGCATTTTGTGCAGTTGCACTATTATTATATCCATAAAGTTTGTATATTTTGTTAAAACCGGGATGGGCACTGGTCCAACTTGGAGAAATGCGTAAATTAAAATAGTCAGGATTATAATAATAACCAAAATCATTGTTATAAGAGGTATCACCGCATGTATTGGTAAAATTTACATTTAAAATACTGTTCGATGGACACGTTGGAAAATTTCCATCTGAGTAATAATTTGAAACTGCAACTGAGTTATTTAATTGATTTGTAAATAAAATATAATCACCTGATGCATTAGTATAACTGCAATTATTTGCAGGTAATACTTTAACCGTATGATTTTGAATTCCCAATTCTCCGTTATCCTGAATGCAATTTTGATTGTCATCCATATAAATTCTACCTTTAATAACATTGTAGTTAAAAAAATGTATAGACGTATATGCAATCATAGTACATCCTATATTATCAGTTACAGTTACAGAGTAATTACCGGAAGATAGTTGAGTAGATGTTGGTGTTGTTTGATGCAACGAATCGCTCCATAAATAAGTAAATGGCGGATGAATACCCGAAGCGGTTATTGTTGCAGTACCATTATTGTTTGTACAGTTAGCGTCCGTCGCTGTTATGGATGAATAAAGATTATATGTATTTTGAATATGGAAAGTCATAGAACTTGAACATCCTTGATTATCAATAACAGTTACTGAATAATTTCCAACACTAAGATTTGTAATTGCTGAAGTAATTGCTCCATGAGACCATATATAACTATACGGTGGAATACCATTAATTCCGTGAACATATATACTTCCAAAATTGTTATGATTTTCGCAATTAATATTAATCAGAGAATCCAAAACTATGTTTATACTATTCACATTTTGTAAATGAATAGTGGTATCAATTTGGCAACCGCTTGCATCAGATACTGTACAATAATAATTTCCAGCATATAAATTACTGATACAGGAATCGGTAGCATAGTTTGACCAATGAAATGTGTAGGGCGAAACCCCACCCATAATATTTTGAATACAAATGTATCAACCCCCTATATTCTTGGACACGATTAGTGATTTAAACACTAATTTTGAGATATGAAAAAAGTAAAACGAACATGGAGCATAGAGGAAAAGGAATTTATGCTCAAAGAG
>Ga0302253_1000395_pt1 | contig 37426 bp, 37 predicted proteins | sample AAG_RA_Trp_MG_FD_193537 | JGI IMG/M metagenome (GOLD analysis project Ga0302253, IMG submission 193537) | Enriched activated sludge microbial communities from anaerobic digester in WTTP, New Holstein, Wisconsin, United States - AAG_RA_Trp | ecosystem: Engineered > Bioreactor > Anaerobic >...
GGCAAGATCAAGGGGGTTGTCGGCATTGTCGGCTGCAACAACCCGAAGATCAAACAGGACTACGGCCATATCACGCTCGGCAGGGAACTGATCAAGCGGAACATCCTCGTGGTCGAGACCGGCTGTGCCGCCATCGCGAGCGGCAAGAACGGCCTCCTCGTGCCGGAGGCGGCGGACCTGGCCGGAGACGGGCTGAAGTCGGTCTGCAAGGCGCTCGGGATCCCGCCGGTCCTCCACATGGGATCCTGCGTGGACAACTCCCGCATCCTCGTCCTTGCCGCCCATGTGGCAAACGAGCTCGGTGTGGGCATCGGCGACCTGCCGGTCTGCGGCGCCGCCCCCGAGTGGTATTCCCAGAAGGCCATCTCTATCGGCACATACTTCGTCTCGTCCGGGGTCTACGTGGTGCTCGGGATCCCACCCAAGATCTTCGGCAGCGCGAACGTGACGACCCTGCTCGCCGCCCAGCTGCAGGGCCTCACGAACAGCTGCTTTGCCGTGGAGCCCGACCCGGTGAAGGCCGCGGACCTACTGGAAGCCGACATCAACCGGAAGCGTGCGGCACTCAAGATTTAATCTCCCCATCTGTTTTTTTTTCGGAGGACATGATGGATTCATACACATTAGACGCGATCATTGCACGCTACGATGTACCGGATGGGAGACTGCTGGGAATCCTATCAGAGGTCCAGGAGCAGGAGGGATACATCCCGCACGATGTCCTCGTGATGCTGTCAGAGAAGCTGGGGGTCAGGCTCTCGCGGCTGTACAGCCTCGTGACCTTCTACTCGTTCTTCTCCCTCCAGCCGGTCGGAGAGCATATGATCACAGTCTGCATGGGTACGGCTTGTCACGTCAAAGGCGCAGAAATGGTGCTGTCGGCTCTCGGGAAACACCTGGGGATCGAAACGGGCATAGCGCAGGACGGGAAGTTTGCCGTCACCACGGAGGACAACAAATTCACGGTCACGATCGCCCGCTGCTTTGGCGCCTGTAGCATGGCACCAGTCCTCTCGGTGGACGGGAACCTCTACGGGTACGCAACCCCGGAGAATCTGCCGGCCATCCTTGCCGAATTCGGGTGGAGGGAGCATGAGAGTTGAGACGGAGGCAGACCTGAAGGCGCTGCAGGCGGCCGGCCTAAAGAAGCTGAAACCGGACAAGCCCCGGATCGCCGTGGGCCTTGCCACCTGCGGGGCGGCCGTTGGCGGCCGAAAAGTGTATGACCGCCTCAGGGAAGCCATTGCACGGAAAGGGGCGGAGATCGACCTCGTCCAGACCGGCTGCATCGGGTACTGCCGGGAGGAACCGCTCGTCAACATCACGCTGCCCGGTAAACCCCTGGTAATCCTTCACAAGGTAACAGAACCGGATGCGGACGCAATAGTCCGTGCAGTCCTGAACGGGAAGGTGCCTGAAGATAAGGCACTCTGCCGGGTCCCCGCATGGGACCATGTAACTGGCTTTGTCATGGAGTACGGGAAGGGATTCGATGCCATCCCGCTCTACCAGGACGTTCCCTTCTTTGCCCCCCAGCGGAAGGTGATCCTGCGCAACGCCGGCTTCATCGACCCGGGGGATATCGGCGAGTATTTTGCGGTCGGGGGATATGGCGCAGCGTGGAAGGCCCTCCACGGAATGGAACCGGAGGCACTCATTGCAGAAGTGGAGAAGTCCGGGCTCCGCGGAAGAGGCGGCGCGGGGTTTCCCACGGGGCTGAAGTGGCGGATAACGCGGGACGCACCCGGTGGAACAGAGAAGTACCTGGTCTGCAATGCCGATGAGGGAGACCCCGGCGCGTACATGAACCGGAATGAGATGGAGAGCGACCCCCACATGCTCATTGAGGGCATGATCATCGGGGCGTTTGCCATGGGCTTACGATACGGTCTCATCTACATCCGGTCGGAGTACCCGCTCGCCATCGAACGGCTCGGCAGGGCCATCGGGCAGGCCCGGGAGTACGGGCTTCTCGGAGAGAATATCATGGGAACCGGTCTCTCGTTCGACATACGGATCGCACGGGGAGCGGGAGCGTTTGTCTGCGGGGAATCAACGGCTCTCGTTGCTTCCATCGAGGGCAGAACCGGCCGGCCACACCCCCGGCCCCCGCGGCTGACCGACCCGGAAGGCGGGCTCTTCGGCAAGCCCACGGATCTCAATAATGTCGAGACCTGGTGTAATGTCCCTGCCATCGTAGCCAATGGTAGCGGTTGGTACGCCGGCATCGGCGCAAAGGGAAATACCGGCACCAAGGTCTTTTCGCTCGTGGGCAAGGTGGACCGGGTAGGACTCGTGGAAGTTCCGCTCGGCACGCCCATCAGGACGATCGTGTTCGATGCCGGCAATGGCGGGGCGAACAAAAAGAAGGTGAAGGCCGTGCAGACCGGCGGGCCGTCGGGAGGCTGCATCCCGCTGCGGCTCTTTGACACGCCGGTGGACTACGAGTCCCTCAACAAGGCAGGGAGTATCATGGGCTCCGGTGGCATCGTGGTCATGGATGAAGACACGGACATGGTGGACATTGCCCGATATTTCACCGGCTTTGCCACCGGGGAATCCTGCGGCAAGTGCGTGCCCTGCCGCGAGGGGCTCAAGCACACGCTCCTCCTCATCAACCGGATCCAGGCAGGAAAGGCGTCCAAAAAAGATCTCGCTACCCTCCAGGAAGTCTGCGAGACCATCGCGGCCACATCGCTCTGCGGCCTGGGGCAGACCGCCCCCAATCCCGTGCTGACAACGCTTGCGTACTTCCGGGAAGAGTACGAGGCAAAGGTGAAGCCATGATGCACGGTAGCGCCGGAAAAGAACACGTTCCGGGAAAACCGGTAACGGTGACCATCAACGGTCGGCAGTGCCGGGCGGAAGAGGGCGAGACCGTACTCTCCGTTGCAATCCGGGAAGGCATTCCCATTCCCCACCTCTGCCACGAGGAGTCGCTCGACCCGTACGGGGCGTGCCGGCTTTGCTTTGTCGAGGCGGGAAAGCACGGGAAGAGAGAGATGGTCACAGCCTGCACGCTGCGGGCGGCTGAAGGGCTTGAGGTCACTACGGACACGCCCGCGGTCACAAAGCACCGTGCCATCCTTTTAGAGCTCTACCTTGCAGAAGCCCCGAAATCGGAGGTCATTAAAGAGATGGCAGCCCGGTACGGAGTAACGAAGACTCGTTTCCTCAAAAAGATGGAGACGGACGATCCGCTTGGCGGGAAGTGCGTGCTCTGCGGCCTCTGCGTCCGGGCCTGCACGGAGATCATGGGCGCAGGTGCGATCGGGTTCATCAACCGCGGGCCCTACACGGAAGTCAACACCCCGTTCCTCGAACCCTCGGCCGACTGTTATGGTTGCGGCGCATGCGTGAAGGTGTGCCCGACGCACGCCATCGTCATGGAGGATAGCGGCAGCGAACGTGTCATGAAGTCATGGAGCAGCACCCGCGTCCCGCTGGCGCAGTGCAGTGGCTGCGGGAGATACTATGCACCAAAGGATCTGGCCGCACGAACCGTTGCTGCCCTCGACCCACCGCTGGAACAGGACCTTGCCGGCCTCTGTCCGGCATGCCGGGGAAACCAGATTGCAGAGCGGGAGATACTCGCCCGGTTTGGTGGTGCCGGTCATCATGGCTGATGCCGGGAGGCAGCGGGAGAAAGTCCTTTCTGCTGCACATATGCTTAACCGGAATACCCGACCCGGGGACGAGGGCGGACTGCGTATCCTTGTCACGGGAAAAGGGGGAGTCGGGAAGACCACGATCACGGCCCTCCTTGCCCACCTTTTTACCCGGCACGGGTATACTGTGCTTGCCGTTGACGAAGACCCCCAGATGAACCTGCCGTTTGCACTCGGCATGCCGCAGGATGCGGGTGACACGATTGTCCCGATCACCAGAAACCTTGATTACATCGAGGAGAAAACTGGTGCCCGTCCCGGAGCCGGTTGGGGGCTCATGCTTACCCTGAACCCGGATGTTTCGGATGTCGTAGGCCGCTTCGGCGTGACCGGGCCGGGCGGCGTGAAAGTCCTCGTCATGGGGACCGTGGTGCAGGCTGCCACAGGGTGCCTCTGCCCGGAGAACACCTTGCTCGAAGCGGTAATCCGATACATCAACCTCAGAAAAAATGAAGTGATCCTGCTGGACACGCAGGCCGGGGTGGAGCACTTCGGCCGCTCGCTTGCCAGGGGCTTTGGACAGGCGCTGCTCGTGACTGATCCCAGCTTCAATGCGGTTACGGTGGCAAAACATGGGGCAAAGCTGGCCCGTGAGCTGGGGATCCCGTATATCCATCTCATTGTGAACCGGGTCCGTTCTGACCGGGACAAGGAAAAAGTGAGGACGATTCTGGGGGATGATATGAACCTCTTCTCGGAACAGTTCTGGCTGCCGTACGAAGAGAGACTGCTTTTGTGCGATCCCGGGGTTTTGCCGCTCCTTTCCTGCACCCCTCCCCCGCCATTCCTAGAAGAGCTGGCCCGCATCAGGAATGCACTGGAAAAACATCAGGAATTATCGTGATTCTTAAGGAAAGAACGTCCCCCCTCTTTTACCCCTCCCTCATAGATTATCCGTACGGCAGTTCCGGAAAGCCTGCACAATATCCATTCCCGATCTTCCCGCCATTCTGCAGGGAGTCCCTGTTCACAATACCTGCTTTGCCCCGGGCAGGGTTCGGATCAGGTGGGCGAGGATAAACGAGAACGTTATTGCCAGCGGGAGCACAAGTGCGAATTTTGCCAGCTGCGGGAGGGTGATACCGGCAAACACCAGCGACAGGGAGACGAGGACGATGGGATGGAAGACGTAAACCGTGTAGGAGTCGGCGGCCATGGCCTTTGTGACCGGTCCCTGCACATTGAGGTGCCGGGAGAAGATCCAGATGAGTGCGGTGATGATCATGACGCACGCCATCTGTTCCCAGAGGGCATAGCATGCGGCCTGCCAGTGGAGCCCGCCCATGACAAGCGGGAGACCCCCCGGTGAATTCAGGACAGAATACAGGAAGAACGGCTCGATTGCGATGAGGGCAAGGGCAAAAAGTGTGCAGGTCTTTCCCAGGTGCTCAGGAATGGAATCGAACCACCGGTTTTCAGCAGCCCATATGCCTGCGATGAAGAGCGCGATGTACTGCGGGAAGAACGGGAGCTGGAAATTGAACAGCCATGTCGACCCGATCGGAATGAAGACACGGACAACGGCCGTGACGACCCCGAGGAGGAGCCCGAACCCCGCGATCGCGGCAAGACCCGGGATGGGCCTCATCGGCATGCTGCCGGGAACCGCGGGCGGACGGTATGCGGTCCAGAGAAGGTACGCCCCGGTAGCAAGGAGGAGGAACCAGACAAACCACATCGGCCCGAATGCGGGGCCGGTGATGGGGTTGAGGAGCGTTGACAGGGGCAGGGGAAGCGGGGCACCGGCAATCATAAGGAGGAGTGCGATGAACGGGTTGATGACGAGGACAAAAAACAGGAGCGGGATGCCGAGCCGGATGAGCCGGTCGTGAGCAAACATCTTCCGGCCCTTCCGGAGCAGCGAGGGGACGATGAAATAAGCCGACACCAGCGTGAAAAAGCCCATGAAGAACGACTGGTTGATCGTGTCGATGATGGCGAGGACAAACGGTGTCCCGGGAGTATTGCCCGGGTCGATAAAGAACCAGCCACCGGGGCCCCCGTAGGTTATCGAGCAGTGTGATACGATGACGAGACTGATCACGAGGATCCGCAGGTTGTCAATATAGAGTAGCCGCGGCGTGTTTGTTCTCCCGGCAGGTTCGGGGTCGCTCATGAAGAGCAATCAGTCGCCAGGGATATTTATGCTGACCGGAACCTCTGCAGTGCAGGGCATAACGACAGAATACTGGTGTAAATATAAAAAAGGGCGAGATTAACCATTATTTACCAGAATCCTGTATATAACCATAACAACAGAGGCCGCAATGGAAATCCGGTAAACCCGGAATCATGAGTTCCTCTACGAACTGATCACAATGAGTCTTTCCCTGATTCACCCCGGCGGAGATACAATACAATGGGTTAGTGCGTCATCATGACGGAGACTATCCGTGTCCTGTATGTGGATGACGAAGTGGACCTGCTCGACCTGGGAAAAGAGTTCCTTGAGAAGAGTGGCGGGTTTTTCGTTGACACCGCGGTTTCTGCCGACACAGCACGCTCGGTAATGACAGAGAGTACCTTTGATGCCATCGTGTCAGACTACCAGATGCCAGGGGAGGACGGGATAACATTCTTAAAATCTGTCCGGGACACGCACGGCACTATCCCGTTCATCCTCTTCACCGGAAGAGGCAGGGAAGAGGTAGTCATCGAAGCCATCAATAATGGCGTGGATTTCTACCTCCAGAAAGGAGGCAATGCCGGGGCCCAGTTTGCCGAGCTGGCCCACAAGATCCGCCATGCCGTGATGAAACACCAGGACGCAGCAAGGAGAAAAACAGCAGAAGATGCGCTGCGGGAATCGGAAGCCAGGTTTTCCCTGCTTTTCCAGAGCAGCCCGACCATGCTCGCGCTTGTCCGGGCAGATGACAACACATTTACCGACGTCAATGACGCATGTTTACAGGTTTCGGGATATTCCCGTAATGAGATCCTGGGAAAAACCCCGGAATCCGTGGGGATGTTTGCTGACAGCGACGTCCCCGGACAGATCCGGACAGCGCTCAAAAACGACAGGCGGATAACGGGAATGGAAGTGCGGTTCCGGGGAAAGAACGGAGAAATCCATACCTGTCTCTTTTCCGCTGTCATGATCCTGTCGGGCAACGAGCCGTATATCCTTTCAAGCGCAGAAGACATCAGCCTTCGAAAGGCCATGGAGTCCGAACTGAGGGAGAGCCGCTGCCTCCTTACAGAAGCAATGGACCTCGCACGTGTAGCGGACTGGGTGTTTGATATCCGGACCGGGATGTTCACGTTCAATGACCGGTTCTACTCGCTCTATGGTACAACCGCTGAGCGGGAAGGCGGATACCAGATGGACATGAAGACGTATCTCCGCGAGTTTGTCCACCCGGATGACCGGGCTCGTATTACCGAAGAGATCAAAAACACGTACCGCACCAATGAGCGGGAGTACGAATATCTCATTGAGCACCGTATAATCCGCAGGGATGGAGCGATACGTTTTCTTGTTGTGTATACGCGGGCAGGGATGGATGATGAGGGAAAGAAGATCCGGATCCATGGTGCAAACCAGGACATAACCAACAGCCGGGGTGGAGGAGATGCCACCCGCCAGTCCCGGTTAACGGGATGATCCCCCGGACATCAGGGGATTCGCCGGCCCCTGCCTGATCACCCGGCTCGCAATCCCATCCGCGAGAATTCCGTAGAGAATCCCAAAGAGGAGAAGCATCGCAGCGCCGAAATAATTGCGGGCAAAGAACGGGACGATGCAGAGCAGGAGGCTGAAGAGTGCCCCGAGCCCGGCCCCGCGGAGGACCGGGTGCAGAGAGATACCATCAGCAAAACCGATCACCATACCCTGGAGGACGCGGGCGTAGAAGATCATCAGCATGAACCACGGCTCGGGGGTGATCCCCGGCGGCGCCATAAAAAGCAGGCTCCCCGCACACCAGGCACCGGTCAGGATGCCGACTGCCGTCGTGATCGCGATCCGTTTCTTCTGCACCATGTCACCTTGAAATGGGGGAGGTATCGGGGATAAGCGTTTTGTTGTTTTTCTCAGGAAAACGAGAGGTTTTCTGCCAGGATCCCTCACTTCAGGTACAAGGTGATCGCACGGTTGATATCCGCTGCTCCCGCCTGCGACGTCCCCATGCCGTTCAGGTCCCCTTGATTACGAGAAGCGTGATATCGTCGAACTGGGGCATGTCACCGGTAAATTCCCGGACCCCGGATAAAATCTGATCGAGGATCTCATGCGATGAACGGTGGGCATTGTTCCGGATGATCGCGTTGAGCCGCTCTTCGCCGAATAACTCTTCCCGGGCATTGATGGATTCGGTGACTCCGTCAGTGTACATAACAACAACATCGCCAGGCCCGATTGTGATGGCCCGGGAAAAAAACTCCCTGTTCTCAGCAGCGCCAAGTACGATACCGGTTGGCATAAGTTCATCCAGCGATCCATCCCGGCTGCGGTAGACAACGGGGGGATTGTGACCGGCATTGACATAGGTCAGGGTCCGGTCTTCCTCTTTTAAGGTACCAAAAAAGAGGGTAACGAACATGCCGGACTTTGAATCAGCCGTAATGATGTTATTGGCATCGAAGATCGCTTTTGCCGGGTCCCGGTGCCAGAGTGCATTGACACGGACAACGATACGGGATAATGCCATGAAGAGGGCTGCGGGAACACCTTTCCCGGAGACATCGGCCACGAGAAGGCCGAGCACCCCTTTATCAAGGGCTATGATATCAAAGGGAATGACGTCAAAAAAATCCCCGCCGACTTCCTTTGCCATGACGGTTCGTGCAGCAATATCGAACCCGGAGAACGGGGGAATTTCGTCCGGCATGAAGCTCCGCTGGATGTCGGCTGCAATCTGGAGCTCGGCATTTGAGCGCGCAAGTTTTCCTTCCATCTCACGACGCTCGGTGATATCCCGGATGGTCTCGATAGCGCCGATGACCGTGCCCTGCGGGTCATACAGCGGACTCGCCTTGGCCCAGAAGTACCTGCCCGACCTGCCCCGCAGGTTCTGGATAAACGTGTCAACAACAAGGGTGTCGCCCTCCCGCTGCACATGCGTATAGAGTGTTTCCACTTCAGCTTCCGGCATGAGGATAAGATTTGCGAGCATCGGTCGTTTGTCATGGTAAAACGGCAGGGCATATTCATAATCCCCTTTCCCGATCATCTCTGCTGCGGGAATGCCGGTTAAGTCCTCCATTGCCTTGTTCCATGTTATGACTACGCCTTCACGATCGATGGCAAGGGTGGCATCGGGAAGAAAACTGATGATATCGGAAAGGCTCCTCCTTGACCGGACGATCTCCTGCTCGGCCCGCTTTCTTGCCGTGATATCGCGTACCGTCTCGATAGCCCCGATGACTGTGCCCTGCGGGTCATACAGCGGGCTTGCCTTGGCCCACAGGAACACCCCCCCGGGCCGGAAATCCGGAATAAAAATATCGACAACGAGCGTGTCGCCAATCCGTTCTACGGTATCGTACTTTTCTTCCAGTTCCGCCTCGGGCAGGAAGACAAGGTTGACCAGGATCGGGCGGCGTTCCTTGTAAAACGGGATGGCATATTCGTAGTCGCCTTTCCCGAGCATCGCCTCTGCTGAAACCCCGGTCATTTGTTCCATGGCGTTGTTCCATGCGATGACTTTTCCTTCCCGGTCAATGACCAGCGTAGCATCGGGAAGGAAATCGATGATCTCGGCCATCTCCCGGGTTGTCTTTGCCATCTCCTGCTCGGCCCGCTTACGGTCCGTGATGTCCCGGACCGTCTCGATAGCCCCGATGACAGTCCCGTCGCTATCATACAGCGGGCTGGCCTTTGCCCAGAGATACGCCCCTTCCGGCCCGAACTGTGGGACGAAGACATCGACAACAAGAGTGTCACCGGTCCGTTCGATGGTATCGTACTTTTGCTCAAGCTCTTCTTCAGGCAGGAAAACCAGGTTGACCAGGATCGGGCGGCGTTCCTTGTAAAACGGGATGGCATACTCGTAGTCACCCTTCCCGAGGATTGCCTCTGCCTTAACGCCGGTCATCGTCTCCATCGCTTTATTCCACGCGATGACTTTTCCTTCCCGGTCAATAACCAGCGTAGCATCCGGCAGGAAGTCAAAGATTACATCGTGAAAGGTCTGGTCGTGGGGTTCCATCTGTTTCTCCAAAAAACTCTATCTCAATCGTGTAACACATTCTTCAGGTACGGACTCTGCATCACGGGCATCCATCAATCCGGCTTTGTCCTGCGTCATTAACCCGGGATCCATTCTGCTGCAGAGCAACCGGCCTGTATTGGGAGAACCCGGATCATTACCGTGGTCCCCGGGTCACTTCTCCTCCGGCATCCCGGATCCAGGTCTCAATTGTTGTGAGCAGCTCTTCATCATTGAGGGCAAATGCAAGGTGCTCGAATTTATTCACCAGTGCGATTGGCTTGAGGATGACAAGAGGTTTTTCCCCGGCGGTTGTGCCACCATAATCGGCAGGCACCAGCGTCATCGTGCCGTCGGCCCAGACCGCGATATTCCCGTTGCCCGCTTCGTCCCAGAGTTTCCTGATAATATCCTGTGTTATCATATGGAGGTCTCACCACATCCTGTTGCGATAGTGACGAGTGGCCACCGGATATATATAATTCAATCGAATGATGTGCGATCGATAGCCACTTCCCGGAATATGACGGTGATAAAAAACCACTCATATGGTCCGCACTACCTCGACTGCAATAATGGGGGAAAACCGGAAAAACCGGTTTTTGTGGCATGGCAAAAACGACTTCGGTAAAGCAGCCATCAGCCAATGTACAACAACCACAATCCCCCATGTCTCCTTCCTTGTTTTTATATTGGTGATCGATCCATTGTCTGTTGAGGAGGAGAGCGATGACTGCGTGGAAATGCACAGTGTGCGGATATATCTATGATGAACAGGCGGGGATACCTTCGGAAGGGATTGCCCGGAATACTCGTTTTGTGGATCTTCCCGAGGACTGGACCTGCCCGGTCTGCGGTGCGGCAAAGAGCGTCTTTTCTCCGGTGGCGGAGACTGATATCCATGCCCGTGCAGAGAGCACGGTCTCCGACGTGATGGCGGCAGAACTTTCCGCGTTTGGGGTCCGGTATGTCTTCGGGCTCCCGGGCACGTCCTCGCTCGGCCTTGTTGAAGCGGTCAGAAAAAACCCGGACCTCTCCTATATCGTGTTCCGGCACGAGGCAAACGCTGCCATGGCGGCGTCGGCGTATGCGAAACTGACCGGGCAGGTGGCCGCCTGCCTCACCATTGCCGGCCCGGGTGCAACGAACCTGGTCACCGGGCTCTATGATGCAAAGGAAGACCATGCGCCGGTCATCGCGCTGAACGGGCAGTCGGAAGTCCAGTACACGGGCCCCGGGGGTGTGCAGGAGATCGACCAGGACGCTTTCTTCCGACCTGTCACAGTGTACAACACCACGGTTGCCGACAAGAGCAGGGCCGTGCTGTTGCTGAGCCGGGCGTTAAAGTACGCTCTCGTGGAGCGGGGTGTTTCGCAGGTGTCGGTGCCCAACAACATCCAGAAGCAGCCGCTCGATGCATCGTTCTGCTCCCGCGAGTCCTGTATCCCGGGATTTTCCATCATCCCCACCGAAGACGTGATCCGCGAGGCAGCAGACCGGATCAATGCGGCAGAGCGGCCGGTTATCCTTGCCGGCTGGGGGGCGTATCCTGCGGGAAAGGAGGTGCTTGCACTGGCAGAGAAAATCGGAGCGCCAATTCTCACGACCTTCCGGGCCAAGGGCATCCTTCCTGAGGGAAGCGACTGGGTGCTCGGGATCCTCGGGAATGTCGGGTCGCCGCTTGCCCGGAAGACCGCGGAGGAAGCAGACCTCCTTATCACGCTGGGCGTAGGGTTCTCGAAGTTCACGAATGTGCCAGCGGACAAACCGATGGTCCAGGTCGATATCGATCCCACGAAACTGGGCAGGAACGACAAGACTCTCGCGGTCTATGCCAACTGCACGCATCTCCTGCCCCGCCTTCTGCCCCTTCTCCGGCAGCGGGAGACCGGCACCCGGAAAGAGGAGGTCTCCCGTATGCAGCGCGAGTGGGATCTCCAGCGGGACCGTGAGGCCGACAGCACCGCGGTGCCCATCCGCCCGCCGTATATCATGAAGGTCCTCTCGGGACTTATCCCCGACAATGCGGTCATCTCGCTCGATGTCGGGGAAAACCAGTGGTGGTTTGGCCGCAACTTCCGGATAAAGCAGCAGAGGTTTGTCATGTCGGGATACCTCGCCACCATGGGATTTGGGTTCCCGGGAGCGCTCGCCGCAAAGCTCGCGTTCCCAGACCGGCCGGTCTTCTGCATCACCGGCGACGGGGGCTTCTCGATGGCCATGGCGGATTTTGTCACCGCGGTAAAATACAACCTGCCGGTCGTGGTCATCATCCTGAACAACCGGCAACTGGGCATGATCCAGGTCGAGCAGATGATGGAGCATTACCCGAACTTCGCAACCGACCTGCTCAACCCGGACTTTGCCCGGTACGCGGAGACCTGCGGTGGTACCGGAATCCGGGTTGCCCGGCCGGAGGAACTCGCGCCAGCGATTGAGCGGGCGATGAGGCTTGACAGCCCGGTCATCATTGACGTAGAAACGGACGCGAAGCGGTTCTGAAAGGAACGGATGGTCCACGGGGGAGGATGATTCGGGGATCCCACCTTACCCCCACTCGCGGGTATCGGGATCCTGTACGGGATCAGCATCATCCAGGTATTTCTCCAGAAAGGGGAGTACATCCGGGTTCAGCTCGTACCGGGCATTCCTTCCATCCTTCCGGACTTCAAGGATCCCGTCACCCGATAACCGGTGCATATGCCAGTTGATCGCGGCCCCGGAGATATGGAGCGCTGTCTCGAGATCGCCGCGGGAGAGCCCGGGCTTCTCTTTTACCATGAGGAGGAGCCTCCGTGTTGCATCATTGCGGAGATACCTGATGACTTTCTTCTCAAAAGGGGGATATTTTTCCGAGTTCTCGTAATACCGGGTGTTCCGGGATGTCTCAAGAACGGAGACCTTGTTCATCACTTTCAGGACGGTAAGGTGGTAACGGAGAGAGTTCTCGTGTACTCCGGTCTCGCGCGAGATCTCGGTAAAATCCGCGCCGGGGGACTCCTTAATATAATGATAGATCACGCTTCTCGACGAATTCTCAAGTACGTTCTTCTTCTGCAGCTTCCGGTACCCCAGGTACAAGCCGAGCTTGACGATGATCAGGATCTCGAGGATCGTGAGCAGGTTTGGGTAGTTATTGAGAACAAAGAGCCGGAACTGATCTAACGGCGTTGCCGGCGCCGGCGGTTCCACCTTCACGGTATCTGCCGGTGTGCCCATCTCCGCGCCGGGCGGGAGAGGTTCAACAATGTAATCTCCGGGCAGGGCACCCGCGGGAGAGATGATGAGCAGGAGGCAGCCAAGCGCGAACAGAACGGCATGCAGGCTGCCCCGGCAGATAATCATATCCCGTTAATATACCACAATTCCATTAAAATTCTTTTTATTTACTCTCAACTGAGCGAGGTCTGGTACGAGTAGGTCTCGGTCCCGCTCACCCGGTGACCATACACGGAGGATGGCCAGGTCCCCGACGCCAGACCGCCAGCCCGGGTGATCCTGAGGTTGATACGCCCGTCCGTGGAGCCGTCAGAGGAATCGTAATACGTGCCAAGAATCCCGGAGGGTGACTCGATGGTAAGCGCGAGGGAGTTGGCGACTGAACCCCAGGAGAGGTAATGCGAGAAGGACGTCTTACCCGAAGGGACATACGTTGAGTAATAGTCTCTCTGTCCCTGCGCGATGGTGGAAACAGACAGGCGTGCAAAATCTGCAAACCGGGTGTCCTCATCGATGGTCGAGACAATGTAGCCATCTTTTTCCTCGATGATCTTTGCCGATACCGCTGGTGCGAAGAGTGCTGCACCAAGCACAATCAGGATTGCTAACCAGTGAACCTTCATGGTATCACGGGAGAGCGTACGGGAAGGGGGTATATACCTTTTATCACCGAGTACCTTCCGCTTTCCTGCTTCGGAGTGCAATTTAAGGAGATCGTGCACAGGAGCGCAGGAACCATAGGGTACTGGCATTCCCCCATACCTGCATAGTTCTCCTGGTGCGCATTCCCCTTCCCCCAGTACTTCACTAATTTTTCGCCCGAACTAAAGAAACGCGTAAGATATAACCAGATAGAGGGCGCTGGAAATGGTCACTCTGCGGCAAAAAAGCCAGATGGAGGCTAAGACCTCATCCAGAACCGTTGTGATCCGGTACCTGTTGACCATTTTCGTTCCTGCCCAGAAATATCCGGGTGTCTCTTCAATGGATTTTCCGGATCCGTTTTCTCCGTGGTCCCAGAACGACTGATGAAGATGATTTCCGGTTCTTTGAAGATCAAGGTGGATCTGAGGTCATGTGAGTTGCTGGCATTCCAACCTGAACGGAGAATAATTTGCAGACACACCGGTTTCGTAAAGATTGTCTGAAGTACGGTCTTTCAGAGCATTTTTTTTTCAGGCAGACCCTGCTGAAAAAAGCTGAAATTGCCGGGCAATTTCAGCTGCCGCTTGGGAGCGGCATTTTCAATCGCGATCATGATGTGTTAGTTATGGAGGCTACAATCGGATAATTATCCTACAAAATGCATGTACATGCTACAAAATTTTTGGTTCTCCGTCGTGATTGCCCGGCAATTGCATTCAGGTGTTGATTGAAAAAAACGAGCAGGGTATGATGGGGTGATTGAAAATTTTTTTCCAGCAATCGATTGCGATGGTAAAAATGGTGTAACTTTTCACTCAGGTTTTTGGAAGGTAGCGTGCACTGCCAGGATTCATGGAGAAATAATTAGGGAAGTACTGAGCCCACACGTTTCCCGGCAACTTCGATCGCCAGCCCAAAAGCGAGCATGGTCACCCAAAAATCCCCTGATTGGATGATCGGGCCGGCCGGGAAACAACGGGAAATCCCGACACGCCCGGAACGAATTTATGCGAGCAGGCGAGACAACTAGATCCTATGACATTGACAAAAGCACAGGAAGAGGAGATTATTGCGACCATGGAGCAGTATGCCATGGCCTACCGTAAGAAAGACATCCAGGCATTCTCAAGGATCTTCTCCCCGGAGATCAGCGGGTTCGGCAGCGGAGAGGACGAGGTGATCCGGAACCATGCAGGCCTTATCCGCCAGATCCGTCGTGACATGAGCCAGGCAGACGTCCACGCAGTTGTGTTCTCGGATCGGCAGATCTTCGGCGATGGCAGGGTTGCCTGGGTAACGTCAAAGAGCACGATGACCTTCTCCATTGGCGGATCAGCAAAGCAGACTCTTTTTGGGCGGTCAACGATGGTATTGAAAAACACCGGGAGCCGCTGGGTTATTGTACAGCTCCACTTCTCGCTGCCGTTTGGCGGCCAGTCATCAGGTCAGTCATTCCCCGGCGCGTAAGGCTCCGGAAGACCAATATCTCTTTTCCCCGGAAAAAACCGGGATCATCCCCCGGGTTTTCCCCGAACTTCTTCTTCGGCACGGCGGATCCATGCAAGGCCCGGCCGGCAGAGGAGGATGATAAGAACGCACGCGATCAGTGCAATGGCCCCGATCTCCCATCCTGATGATAACGGCGGCAGGAGGATGATACGGAAGATACTCCGCCAGTCAAAGACAAAGAACGCGGCAAGGAAGAGGAGAGCATACCGAACCGGCCGGGAATCACAGGCAATGATCACATTTGCCCGGGGGAGGATGCGGAAGAACAGGATTCCCAGGAAGAGAAGGATGAGGATCGTCCCCGGGAAGAACAGTACCCAGGGGGAGAGCCCGAGCCCGTGGTTGATGTTCCCGATGTCGCCGTTGCCGGCAAACGCATGCAGGGGCATATAGGCGATGAGTTCCATCAGGTTTACGATGATGAACCAGAAGACAAGATGGAACGACCATTTGTTGTTCGCCAGTGCCGGAGAGAGGAGAATGTACATCCCGGCGGTTACAACAACTGCGTGGAAAACGAGTGGCATGGCAGCGATGATCGCTGCATCGGTACCAAGCCCGGCGGCATACAGTGTGGAATACGAGACACCTTCATCCCAGCCGTCCAACGTCAGCGGGTTTCCCCAGATGATCGCGAGCGGGTCCTGCATCCTCCCGAGGAGAAAGGCCGTCGTGCTGTGGATATGCTCATGGATGATGACGATCGCGGACTGGAAGAAAAAATACGTTATCACTGCGATCATGGCATAGACGATGCCTTCCCGGATCCCGGTCTTCCCGGCCATAAATACCGTCACCAGCGGAGACAAAATAATCATTGTGGTTTTATCCCGCAGGCATTCATCCGGCCCGCAAAAGGACAAAGTAGTACACCTGCATACATCACTATCGCAATCCCATGGAACCAAAGTCCATTCTCATTGTCGAAGACGAGGCGGTGTCGGCACTTGACCTGTCGAAGATCCTCAAAAATCTCGGGTACCTGGTGGCGGGAATTGTCTCTACGGGTGAAATGGCAATTGCGGCCGTTGACACAAAACAACCGGATCTCATCCTGATGGACATCCACCTGGCAGGCAGGATGTCTGGTATTGAGGCGGCGGTGAAGATCCTCCGGAACCATGCCATACCGATCGTCTATCTTACAGCGCACTCGGAGCCGGACATTGTCCGGGAGGCTACAATCACCCGGCCCTACGGGTATATCATCAAACCGTTCACGGAACGCGAGCTCCAGACCGTAATCGAGATAGCCCTCTATAAAGCGGAACTGGACCGGGAGTACCGGAAGGAACATGCCCGTCTCGAAGAGTGGACACGGCAGCAGACAGAAGATTTACAGCGAGCACATGATGCACTCCTTGCAAGCGAGAAAAAATACCTCGAGTTCATCTCCCTCCTTCCGGAGATCGTTTTTGAATGCGATCTTGCCGGAAACCTGATCCTCGTGAACGAAAACAGCCTGCAGTTCTTCGGATATACCAAAGAAGACCTGAAACGCGGGCTCAACCTCTTCGACCATATCGTTCCGGAGGACCGGGACCGGGTCAGGCTGGGCATCGGCAGGGTAGCCGGCGGGGGGAAGACAACCGGCAGCGAGTATACTGGTATGATGCGGGACGGGACACGCTTTCCGCTCCTTGTCTACACGACACGGGTAATCGAGAATGGCCGCTGCACGGGCATCCGGGGGATCCTTGTCGACATCTCCGAACAGAAAAAAGCCGAGCAGGCAATGCAGCAGGTAATTAAAAAACTGGGAATCCTCAACAGTATCACCCGGCACGATATCCTCAACAAACTGACATCCCTGTCCGCCTTTCTTGAACTGATCGGCGAGGACCAGGCCGACCCGGAGAAAAAAGCCTATGGTGCGCAGTGCACCGCGATCGTTGCAACCATCAACCGCCAGGTCGAGTTCATGCGCGATTACCAGGAGATCGGTATCAGGTTGCCGGTCTGGCAGGACCCGGCTGCAATCATCCGTCATGTGGCAGAGGTGAATTATGCCCCGGACCTCACGATACAGGTCCCGGATCCGGGTTTTGAGATCTTCACCGACCCGCTCTTCGAGAAGGTGATCGAAACGTTCATCGACAATGTCATCCGGCACGGGGAACACGTAACGACCATGACGTTCTCTGTCCGGGAAGAGGGCAGCGAACTTCACATCACCTGCGAAGATGACGGCGCCGGCATCCCTGCCGGAGACAAGGAGCATATTTTCGAGAAAGGATTTGGCAGGAACACCGGCCTTGGCCTCTTCCTTGCCCGGGAGATCCTTGATATCACCGGCATTACCATCCGTGAGACCGGAACATACCAGAAGGGTGCACGGTTCGAGATTATTGTGCCAAAAGAGTCGTTCCGGAAGGGATCTTTGGCATCCACTCGTTCCGTCACCTGATACGGTTACCCCGATACAACACCAAATTACGGTTTTTCCTGCCGTTTCCCGCTTCGTTCATTTTCACGCCCCGTGCCTCACCTATATCTCCCGCGTGGCAGACACAGGAGGGAGAATTCATGCCCTTGTCCGAAATCTTCATCGCGGTTGCCGCATTCCTATTCGGTATCGCGGTTGCGTATTTCTTCTTTCGTGCCCGGGTCAGCATATTCGAGCAGCGGGCGAGAAACGATCTCGATCGCTGGAAGCAGGAGTGCACGGAGGCAATCCGGAAGGACTCCGTCAACCGTTCGCGCTCAACCCTGAAAGGGAAGATCGCGGAGCAGATGGCTCCGTACCTCCCGGGATTTCCCTACTCTGCTGCGGATGCCCGCTTCATCGGGAGCCCGGTCGATTTCATTGTCTTTGACGGGTACTCAACAGCAAAAGACGGGGATTCTGGTGAGGTCAGCATTGTGCTGGTTGAGGTGAAACAGGGGAAAGGGAAACTGACCCGCGGGGAGTCGCTGGTACGGAGAGCTGTCCAGGGGGGCAGGGTCAGCTGGAAAACGATAACGATACAAAACGAGGATGACGGGCCTGACTAAAAAAACCGTGGGGGGAGAGGGGGGTGATCACCGGAAAAACCGGGGCGATGGGCCCCTCATTCCGGCTTACGCCGGGGTCATGACATTCAGGCGAGTCCTGCAATGACGGCAGGAGGCAACCCGGGACTTCTTGAAATGATCGCGGGGCGAGTTGTTGACGATGATGCTTTCGGCTGCACAGGCGGGGCAGGTGAACCGGATCACATAGCCGGTGCGGGTGCCCCGTATTTCGGGATACGGTTTCTGGATTGCCATAGTCTTGAGGTAACAAAGATGAGTATTCTCTCCGGTTCCCAAATCTCAGGGACACCCGGAACGGTTATCAGAAAAGGTCTTGCGGAGTACAGAGCGGGCAGGGGATCTCTTATAGTCCTGCTCGGATCGCGGGTGTCAAAACCGATAATGACTGTATAATAATAGGTGTTCAAGGTAAATACAATGATGGGTCGGGGATTGTCGAGGGTGCCCTGAATACATAGCTTCAATTGCTCATCCGCCCATGAGAACCAGTAACGCACTGCTCAGGGTATGACGTTTTTTTCCAGGGATTCACACGATTGTCCGATAACGAGTACGATATCCCCCGATCCCCGTGAAGTGCGGCTTATCCGCCAGACGGAGATTTTGCTCCCTGAAGAAGCCGGTTGGGCAGGCCGGCACCTGCCGGGTTGCGCGATATGACATCCCTCTGGAACCGGCTGCTCGGCAGATCGGAGATCCTGCGTTCCCGTCCCTGGGACCTGACCGAGATCGTTCCACTCACTGAACGGCTGTGGTTCCGCCTGCTTCTCATCGCACTGGGCATACTCCTGATTGCAGCGGTATTCGTGATGCTATGAAGGGAAACGTAAACCCTTGAGCCGGAACCATGCAGGTTGCCCAAATACCGGATCGGTTCCGTTAAGAGCAGGTCACATCAAAAAAAGAGGGATTATCGCCGCACGCAGAAGAACCCGCCACGGAGGTGGTTCTTTATGTAGATCTCGCAGGCCTGGCAGAAGCACCCCATCATCTTCATGTCTGTTGCTGACGAGGGGCCGCGGGCACAGAAGAGCTCGGTGGGCTGGTGCTTGTCCAGGCAGTGGTGCTTTGCATTCGGGCACCGCGTGCAGTAGTTCCTGCAGATCTTCCGGTTCTCTTCGGTATCCTCGATGACGGGTTTGCTGGATTCAAACATGATGGAAAAGGTGGGAATCCAAGGATATTAGATCTTTTTGTTTTTGCTCTTGTCATCCGGCATGCAGGGAGAGCATCTGTCCACTCATGGGGCAATGAGCCCGGGGCTTATTTTCCCTAAAGCGATCTGGCTTGATGCGGAAGCAAACACCTATGTGCAATTCCATTGAAGTGATCCGACAGGGTGAAAAGATCATGGTTGCACTCAGCAGCGAGGTTAAGGAGTCCCTTGAAGGGACAAAGATTGTCTTTCTTGCAACGGCGTCAAAGAACGGGATCCCCAATGCAGTCCCGGTAGGGGCATTCAGGCTCCTCGACGATGCAACGCTTCTCATCTCCGACCAGTTCTTCAATAAGACATTGGCGAACATGAAAGAGAACCCGAACGTGGCGGTCACCTGGTGGGGGGACAAGGGAGGATTCCAGGTAAAAGGGACCGTGACCATCCACACGGACGACACGGTCTTTTCAGACGATGTTGCCTGGATGAAAGAGCTCCGTCCCCAGCTGAAGCCCAAGTCCGCGGTTGTCCTGAAAGTGACCGGCGTCTTCAGCATCAAGCCCGGGGCAGACGCCGGTAAAAAGATCCTCTGATCCATTTTTCCATTCCTCCGGCAGGCATGATGGAGATCCTGTCCCGGATCACCATCTTTATTATTAGGCACACCCTAACTAATTTCGATCGGAGCATGGACGAGACAGAGGAGCAGCTGTTCGAAGCATTAGGCGGGCTGTTGAAGATCAAGAACGAATGTTCCTGCTCTGTCTTCTCCGAATGCGGCCTCTCCGATATGACCGTAAAGCAGATCGCGTACCTGAAAGTGATCAATGAACAGGGCGAGGTCACGTTCAGCAGGCTTGCCGAGATCACCGGGACGTCAAAGCCCACGGTGACCGAGATGATCAACCGCTGCGTCCGGATGGACTGCGTGTACCGCGAACCGTGTCCCGATGACCGTCGGATCCAGTATATCCGGCTCACGGACAAGGGCCGGATGATCGCCCGGGCCGAACAGGCGGCCCTTCTTCGGGTTGCTGAACGGATGCTGGATGCGCTCGATGACCAGGAACGGGACCTGCTTGTCAGGATCCTGCGGAAGGTCCGGTAATTTTTTTCGCCGGAAGAAAAGTTAGGTAAATTCGAACTAAATGATTGAGGAAACAATGCAAACCACAACAAAAGACGCACCCGGAGAGACGCTGGTAATACCGCTCTTCGAGCTGGTCGTCTACCCCCAGACACAGACAAAATTCGGGGTTGACAGGACAACCGGAGACCTGATCCTGAAAGCAGAGGGAACAACCGGAGCCGCCCATGCGGTGGCACTCACTGTCAGGAGTGGCGTCAGGGCATCCGAACTGACTGCTGAGACCCTGTACCGGACCGGGAACCTGCTGAAGGTAGCACACGTGGAACTATCCGACGATGGCTATATCATCTGCGCAGAAGTCGTGGAGAGGGTGACCGCTCTTACGATAACGGAACGGGAGGGGCGGTTCTATGCCACGTTCCAGCCCCTGCCGGACGAACAGGACATCGAGAAAGAGTTGCAGGAACGGATCCTCACTGACATCAAGCTCACCATCCACGAGACGAGCAGCAGGTTCTCGGGCTCCGAGCAGTTCACGCGGCCTATCGACAGCATGGACTCGATCGACCAGGTGCTGGGCTTTGTCATGCCCTTCCTCCCGGTCAACGTTGAGGAGAAGCAGGCGCTCCTTGAGATTTCCTCGGTCCGGCAGCGGTACATCACCTTCCTCGAACTCCTGATCCGGACACGGGACACGATCGCAATCCGGATGGAGATGGCAAAGAAAGTCTCCGACCGGGTCGGCAAATCCAACCGCGAGGCCATGCTCCGCGAGCAGATGCGGGTGATCCGGGAGGAACTGGGCGAAGAGGATGGCCCGGCGGCAGACAGCGGGTACCGCGAGCGCATCGGGCAGTCAAAGATGCCGGAGGACGTAAAGAAGAAGGCACTTTCAGAGGTCCGAAAACTTGAGGCGGGCGGGCCGCAGAACCATGAGAGTTCCGTGATCCGGAACTGGCTCGATCTGCTGCTCGACCTGCCCTGGACAACGGAGGAGAAGAAGAGCATTGACATCAGAGAGGCACGAAAGGTTCTGGAAAGCCACCACAACGGCCTCGATAAGGTGAAGGAGCGGATCATCCAGCACCTCGCGGTCATGAAACTCAGGAAGGAGAAGCAGGGGTCCATCCTCCTCTTCTCCGGCCCACCCGGGACCGGCAAGACGAGCCTCGGGAAGAGCATTGCCGAGGCACTGGGCCGGAAGTACGTCCGGATCAGCCTTGGCGGCGTGCGGGACGAGGCCGAGATCCGGGGCCACCGCCGCACCTATGTCGGTGCCCTGCCGGGCAGGATCATCCAGGGCATCCGGAAGGCCGGGACACGGAACCCGGTCTTTGTCCTAGACGAGATCGACAAGCTGGCCTCGTCCTACGCAGGCGACCCGGCGAGTGCACTCCTCGAAGTCCTTGACCCGGAGCAGAACAGCACCTTCTCGGACCACTACCTCGAAGTCCCCTACGATCTCTCGGATGTGCTCTTCATCGCAACGGCCAACACGCTTGCAACCATCCCGGCACCGCTCCTCGACCGGATGGAATTGATCCCCATCTCGGGATACACCAAGAACGAGAAGTTCGCGATAGCAAAAGACCACCTCATCCCGGCAGTTCTCTCCGAGCACGGCCTCGATGCCGATACCCTCCGGTTCGATGACGAGGCGCTGAAAATGATCATCGAAAAGTATACCCGGGAGGCAGGTGTCCGCTGGCTCAGGAAACAGCTGGCGAAAGCCGCACGGTATGTCTCAGAGAAGATCGTTGAAGGGGAGACAGAAAAGCCCTTTTTAGTGACCGAGGAGAACCTGGGCATGGTCCTTGGTAAGGAACTGATCCGCCAGGAAGTTATCCGGAAAGAACCGGTCCCGGGCGTTGTCACCGGGCTTGCCTGGACACCGGTCGGGGGCGAGATCCTCTTTATCGAGGAAACGTTCATGCCGGGCACCGGCAAACTCACCCTCACCGGCCAGCTGGGGGACGTGATGAAGGAGTCGGCGACCATCTCGCTCTCCCTGATCCGGTCCCGGCTTGCGGGACAGCAGACTGGATTCGACTTCATGACAAGCGACATCCACATCCACGTGCCCTCCGGTGCAACACCCAAGGACGGCCCGTCAGCAGGGGTCACGCTGTTCACTGCACTCGCGTCGCTTATCACCGGGAAGACGGCAGATCCGGAACTTGCCATGACCGGGGAGATCACGCTCTCCGGGGCAGTCCTGCCGGTCGGCGGGATCAAGGAAAAGGTGCTCGCAGCCCACCGGGCAGGGATAAAAAAGGTGATCCTCCCGCGGGAGAATCTCCGCGACCTTGAAGACGTGCCGGAAGACGTGCGTGCAGACCTCGCATTCGTGCCGGTGGACTCGGTCGAGGACGTGCTCCACGAAGCACTCGGGATCACCCTCTCCCGTTCCCTGGGCCGGCATCCCGCAAACAGCGCAGTCCCGGTCCAGAATACCTGAACGTACCCTTACCCTTTTTTTCTCCTGATAGCGCGTGGGCACTCTCGCAGGAGACCTCGGCTCTCCTGTTTCCTGAACGGCCCTCGTACCAGGGCCGGTTACTGCTGCTGGCAGAAGTGACCGATGACCAGGCTGTGCCGGGCGAAGAGCTCGCAGGCAGGACAGAAGCACCCTGCTTCTTTCCTGTGGGGTGCACCCGATGTCCCGCGGGAACAGAAGAGCGCGGCGGGCTGGTCCTTGTTCAGGGAATTCTGCCGGTACGTGGGGCAGGCGCCGCAGTATTTCATGCAGATCTGTTCATTCTGAAGAGAGTCCTCCACCCGGGTTGTGTCAGGTTTCATCATAATGGATGGATAGTGCGATCCGGGATAAGAGGTTTCTCCCACCGGGTTCGGGAACATGAGGCCGACTCCCCCGCCCAGTCATGCCGGCTTCTTTGCCCGCATCAACGAGGCACCGATTCCAAGGACGGAGAGTGCGGTAAAGAGGTAAAAGGCATACCGGAGGCTTGTGAGGAACTCCGGATAGAACTCCGGCGTGATCTCCACGCGCCCCAGTACGAGCGCAAAGATCATCATTGCAATTCCCATGGAGAGCATCTGCCCGATGACACGCATGGTGCCGTTCATGCCGGACGCAACGCCATACTGCCGTTTTTCAACAGCGCTCATAATGGCGTTGATGTTCGGGGACGAGAAGAGCCCGAGGCCGGCGCCGAAGATGATGAGGCAGATGACGATATACCAAAGGGGTGTGGATAATGACAGGAAACTGAGCAGGAAGAGCCCGATTGCACCGAGCCCCATGCCGGACGATGCAACAATCTGCGGGTCGATCCGGTCGGAGAGCCGGCCGGCAACAGGTGAGACGAGCGCCATGGCAGCCGGCTGGATGATCAGGACGAGCCCGGCATATTCCGGGGAGAAGTCCTTGGTATACTGGAGATCGAGGCTTAAGAGAAATGTCACCGCGTACGTTGCGCTGTAATTGATCAGCGCGGCAAGGTTCGAGAAAGTAAAAACGCGGTTCGAGGTGAAGAGGTGCATATCAAGAACCGGTGACGGGGCCCGCATTTCGTACCACACAAAGACCGCCCCGAGGATCAGGCCGGCAGGGATGAGGGCAAGGCCTGTCGTGCCCGGCACTTCCGAAAATCCGTACATCAGGGCAATGAGGGCGAGCGCGTAGAGTATCGACCCGGTGAAGTCAAAGGACTCCCCTGCGCTCTCCGCCCATTCGCCGTCGAGTTTGGTGACAATGAGGAGACAGGCTATTATCCCGAGGGGGATGTTGACAAAGAAGATGCTCCGCCAGCCGAAGTAATCGGTGAGCAGGCCCCCGAGCAGCGGCCCGGCCATGAGTCCGACAAAGACTGCCGTGACATAGATCCCCAGCGCCTTCCCACGTTCATGCGGGGGAAAAACCGAGGTGAGGATGGCGATGCTGGTGCCATAGATGAGGGCCCCGCCGAATCCCTGGAGCGTCCGTGCCAGGATGAGCAGGGCAGTAGTGGGGACCATCGTTACGAGAAGCGAGGCAATGGTAAAGACCGCGATGCCGTACAAAAAGACCCGCTTCCTGCCATAAATGTCCGCAATCCTGCCGAACGGGACGAGGAAGATGGCTGCGGCAAGGAGGTACGCGGTCGAGATCCACGAGAGCGACACGGCATCCATGTGGAACTCATCGCTGATGGACGGGAGCGCGATGTTGACTGCCGAACCGTCAAAGGGCGTGATGAAACCGGCGAGCAGCGCGATGAAGAGGACGGTATACCGCAGGGAACGGGAAGGCGTGAGCCCGGAGGACGGTAAGGATTCCGGCAACAGGATCACCCGCTCCCGTGATCCGGCGCTTCCTTTGGGGGGGAAAACCGCTCCAGGTAACATTCTCCCGATGAAAGAGTCATACCGGGGGCAAGTTCAAGAAGTAGAGATGAGGCATGGTCACCGCAGACATAGGCAGTGCAGCACCCAAAGGACTCAACGCCAATTGCGTCCTTTCCGCACCGTGCACACTTCTTTTCTTCGGCCATGGATATACTCCGGTTTTGCGTGTCTGATACATGAGTCTTTGTGGTCTTTTGTACAACCTGCCCCTGCTCATGGATGGAGAAGGAACACTGCGAAAAAAACCGCACTCATCGCCACATATATTTCTCCCCCAGATAAAACCGGAGTTATGGAAAAAGAATTCCTCTCCGCAGGGATCCTCATATCCCTCATTATCACGGCTCTCTTCGTGTCCGGCTGCACCGGTCCGGGCGTTTCCCCGGCCCCGCCCCCTATGGAAACCACCGTGATCGCACCATCGCATTCACCCGGCGCTACCGCATCTGCAGGAGATGCCGGATCGGTTGCCGGAGCAAACAACCGGTTTGCCTTTGACCTCTACCCGGCCCTTGCCGCGTTACCGGAAACCGCTAACACAAACCTCTTGTATTCCCCGTTCTCCCTGTCAACCACACTGGCGATAGCCGGCGAAGGGGCAAACGGGAAGACTGCCGATGAGATCCTTTCTGTTCTTCACCTCCCAAAGGATCCCGCTACCCGCCATGCCGGATTTGCCGGGCTGAATGCCAGGATCAATAATGCCAGTGCTGACTACACGCTCCGGACAGCAAATGCCCTCTGGGCGGAGAAGACCTATGCGTTCCTCCCGTCCTTTACCGGGACTGCCCGCCAGTATTATTCCGCAGAAACAACGAACCTGAACTTTTCAGCAGCACCGGAAGAATCCCGGTCAACCATCAACCAGTGGGTCGAGGAGAAGACCGACAAGAAGATCCGCGACCTCCTGCCACAGGGAAGCATCAATCCCCTGACCCGCCTCGTCATCACCAACGCGATCTACTTCAAGGGAACCTGGGCCCGGCAGTTCGATGCGAATCTCACCCGGGATGCGGATTTCATCACCTCGTCAGGAAAGGTCACAAAAGTCAGGATGATGCAGGATCGTGGGGAGGACGCGAAATACTGGTATGCGGAGACCACCGATCTCCAGTATATCGAACTCCCGTATTTCCAGAAAACGGGAAAATCACTGTCCATGGTCGTCCTGTTGCCGAAAGGAAATGACCTCCGCCCTGCAGAAGCAGCCCTCTCGGAAAGCAACCTCTCTGCCCTCAAAGCGAATGCGCGCTACCGCCAGGTCGAGGTACAATTTCCGAAGTTCCGGGTCGAGTCGGGATACGAGCTGGCAAAACCCCTGTCTGCCATGGGGATGCGAACAGCGTTCATCCCGGGATCTGCGGATTTCTCCGGTATGGACGGGACACACGATCTTTTCATCAGCGATGTCTTTCACAAGGCGTTCATTGACGTGAACGAGGAAGGCACTGAGGCAGCCGCGGCAACCGCGGTGATCCTGCAACTCCGTGCGGCGCCTGCGGGCGACAACATACCGGTCTTCCGTGCCGACCACCCGTTCATCTACCTGATCCGGGACAATGAAAGCGGGGCAATCCTTTTCCTGGGCCGGGTATCGGACCCGGCTGCCGGATAATCATCTTTTTCTCGCAGGATTGCATGACAGGGAAAAACATGGGATCCGTCAGAGAAGAGGATGGATTCCCGGCCTCATTCCACACGTTCCTAAAAAACACAGATCAACACCCTTAATACGGGCCAAAAAGACTCTTGAACCAGCACGCACCAGCGGAGCAGGCATCATGGGTTTGTGTACAGTACGCGAACAGGGCAAAGCACTCATCGTCTCCCTTCCCGAATCCGTGGATCATGTCGCGGCCATCAGCCTTGAAAAAGAGTTCCGGGAATTCGTGGCACGCCAGCCGGATGCCATTCTTTGCGACCTGTCCGGGACAAAATATATCTCCAGCTCGGCCCTTCGGATCTTCCTCGCAACGGCGAAGGCGGCAAAGCCCGCCGGGATCCATTTTGGTCTCTTCTCACCAACATCGTTTGTCACTCACATCATCGACATCTCCGGGTTCGCTTCCATCTTTCCCCTGTACGATACGGAAGAGGCAGCGCTCCGTGCGGTATCCCACCGGTAATTCTCCCCAGTCCCGGGCAGACAGGGGGACCATTGCATCGTGCGGGGCTGGATCCGGGCACACGCCAAAAAGACATAAATAGCACCGTTCTCTACTACTGCCCATGCGGGAAGAGAAGAGCAGAATCCGGCAGATCCTGCGGGAACGCAAGAGTGCCATGACCCCGGAGGAACGGCTGACGAAAAGCAGGGCAATCTGCAACCACCTGATGCCCATTATCCGGGACACCGAGACCGTGATGGCCTACACGTCCAAGGAGATGGAGGTCAATACCGTCCCCATCATCCACGGCCTTCTCGACCGGAACGTCCCGGTCATCGTCCCCATCATTGTGAAGGAGGATATCAGCCTCCGCCTCTCCTACCTGCGGGACTTTGCTGCGCTCGTGCCAAGCACGTTCGGCGTCCCGGAACCCATCGGGAGCGAGATCCCTGCGAGAGGAGAGGATGTGGACACGATCCTCCTCCCGATGCTCGGGTTCGACCGCACGGGGGCACGCATCGGGTACGGTGCCGGCTATTACGACCGGTTCCTTGAGAAGTTCCCTTCCTTAAAAAAGATCGGCATTGCCTTCGCGTGCCAGGAGATGGAACGGCTCCCGCTGGACCCTACCGATGTCCGCATGGATTACATTATCACCGAGGACGGCATCGTCTATCCATAAGGGATGATCCACGATGAAGATCAACGGAACGGAGATCCTTGACACGTTTGCCGAAGCGTTCCCCACCTGGGTATCGCGGGTCATCATCACGGCAGACACAAAAGAATGGGCATACACAACCGCCTCCGTTGCAACCGGTTTTGCAACATCGAAGATCTTCTGCCCCTGCGAAGCGGGGATCGAGCGTGAGGTCCCTCCTGCCGAGACACCTGACGGCAGGCCGGGGGTCTCAATCCTGATCTGTGCCGAGAAGAAGAACATGAAGGCGAATGTTGCAGCCCGGATCTCACAGTGCGTTCTCCCGGCCCCGACTGCCCGTGCCTTTGACGGCCTGCCGGAGGCCCCATCCCGTTTTGCCATACGGATGCACTATTTCGGCGACAAGTACGAAGAACGATGTACCGTCGGCGGGAGGAACTGCTGGAAGATCCCGGTGATGGAAGGGGACTATATCGGCGAGGAGCGGTACGGTACCGTAAAAGGCATTGCCGGCGGGAATTTCCTTGTGATGGGAAAGGACCAGCCCTCTGCCCTTGCCGCAGCTACCGCTGCCGCCGCGTCAATCCGGGGGATGCCCGGGATCATCATGAGTTTTGCCGGGGGAATTGTCAGGAGCGGGTCGAAGGTGGCAAGCAGGAACTACCGGTTCCCGATGCCGGCCAGCACCAACCACCTGTTCTGCCCAACCCTCAAAGGAAAGATTTCCGATTCGCTGGTCCCGGACTGTGTCGGCTCGATCTACGAGATCGTGATGAACGGCACCGACGAGGCTGCAATCAAAGAGGCTATGCGAAAAGGGATCACCGCCGCTGCGGAGACCGGGAAAGCAAGCCATATCGGGGCATCGAACTTTGACGGGAAATTGGGGCCCCACCAGTTCTTCCTCCGCCCGCTCTTTTCATAAAAGGCTTCACCCCCCGGGCACAGGGGCACCGTTAGGGCAGGCACCGTTATGCATTCCGGGCGACAGGGGATGGCCTGCCCTAACCGGTATCCCTCCCGGGTAAACCGTGCCGGTACAGCACACGGGATCACTGAGGCCAGCGGCTTTTCCCACCGGTTCGCCTGAGCGAGGGGCAGCGGTTGAAGTAGGTCTCGCCCCAGACCCAGGGCTGGTAGTTCCAGCACATGTCGGGCTTGACAAGATGGATGCCGCAGAGGTACCGGGATTTCGTAACCCGGCGCAGGAACGGGCAGACCGTGGCATATTCCCCCGTCTCCGTGTTGCGCATCTCAAACGAGACAACACTCCCGAGATCCCCAACCTTCAGGTTGGTGCAGGGCACGGGATCCCCGTGCTCCATGAATGCAATGAACCATTTCAGGATATCGGTCCTTCCCTGCTCGATCCAGACATACACATTGGGGACCGTGGGAGTGATGCCGGGACCGAAGATCCTGCAGCAGAGACCGCACTGCTCGCACGGTTCATCATCGGACGGGGCGGCTTCAGCCAGGGGATCAGTCATGGTTTTCCAGCATAATGTTCACCCGGAAGGGCGATAAGTATTGTTGGTGAACCAATCCCGCCACATTCCAGGCAGCCGTCCAGCCCACAGGCTGCAATGAGACCGGGATTTGCCGGAAAGAACGGGCAGTTACGCCGGTGCAGCGGCTGTCTGCTGCGGTACCGATACGAACGTTTTTTTGAATTGAACACCGATTCCATACAATGGCCGGCAGCGGGAAGAGTAGCAGCAGGTTCAGCTTTTCCGTCAGGACAAAAATCCTTCTCGCTTTTCTTGCCCTCTCCCTTGGTGCCCTCCTTGTCACGGCATTCATCGCATTCGTGGAGATGGAAGATACCGGGCAGTACGCTGTTACCAGCAGCATGAGCCTCGGCAATCGTGCCAGTGCTGACAGCACCGCAGCACTTGAGCGGGATGCACAGGCATCACTCCTCAGGCTTGCAAAAGACCAGGCATATATCAGCAATATCATCATCGAACAGGTCGGCGACGACCTGAACATCATGGCGTATTACGCCGGTGAGATCCATAAGAACCCCGGCATGGTCCGGGACCTCCACCTGCCCACGCAGGATGAGCGGCCGGAAGACCCGCTCTCAACATCCGTCCTCTTTTATTCGCCCGGGGCTGAAAAGACCGTCTCCCCTGAAGAAGTGCAGGCTGCCGGGATGATGACCCAGATCTTCATACCGGTCTATGCAACCGATCCCCAGACCTCGGCGGTCTTTGTCGGGTCTGAGAGCGGGGTTGCGGTCATCTACCCGTGGACAACCGGCCTGAACGCATCGTTCGACCCGCGCCAGCGGAGCTGGTTTACCGAAGCGAGAAAGAACGATGGCATCACCTGGTCCGATCCGTACGTCGACCTGCTCGGGCACGGCCTCATGATCACCTGCTCCCGGCCGGTATATGACAATCGCACCGGCCGGCTGTGGGTTGTGGGCGCCGATGTGACCATCGAGACAATCAACCAGAAAATCATCGGTACCCAGGTCGGTGACCGCGGGTACGCCATGCTGATTGACGAGCACGGAAACATCATAACCCGCCCGGGCTTAACCTCCGGGGACCAGCGATGGGACGCCTCTTTTGTGACGGAGAACCTGCTCCAGAGCACCAACCCGGAGCTTGTTGACGCTGCCCGGGAGATGGTGGCAGGAAAGACCGGCATTGCCCGGGTCAGTTACGAGGACGGCGACCGGTTCATCGCTTATGCGCCGGTGTCCAGTGTGAACTGGAGCGTAGGGGTAGTCATGCCCGTTGACGAGGTGACCGCCCCCGCCCGCATGACGAGCGCACGGATCGAGACCGACACGGCGAATGTGGCTGCGCATATTGCCCGGCAGCAGAACATGGTGCAGGCCTTGTTTGTCGTCCTCTCCATCATCCTCATTGCCATCGTCTGTATCCTTGCGTATTTCTTTGCACGGTACCTCACGCGACCGCTCTTTGCGCTCGGCAAAGGTGCCGAAGCAATCGGAAAAGGAGACCTCGACTACCGGGTGCAGGTCGATACACGGGACGAATTCGGAACGCTTGCCGATACCTTCAACCGGATGGCATCTGACTTACGAGAATATATCAGCACCCTGAAACGAACCACCGCGGAGAAGGAGCGGATGTTAAAAGAGCTGGAGATTGCAAAGGGGATCCAGCAGAGTTTCCTGCCTGAGTCCGCCCCCACGCTGCCGGGATTCGACCTTGCAGGGTACAACCTCCCGGCTCTCGAAGTGGGAGGAGATTTCTATGACTTCATCCCCCTCGACACCGATCACTATGGCCTCGTGATCGCCGATGTCTCCGGCAAGGGCGTCCCGGCAGCGCTGTTCATGGCCCTCTCCCGGACCCTGATCCGGGCAAGCGCCACCTCGGTAGACGATCCGGTCCGGTCCATCCGCGAGGCAAACCGGCATATCTTCGCGGACTCTAAAACGAGCATGTTCGTAACGCTCTTCTATGCTGTCCTCGACTGCAAAGAGAAGTCCCTGATGTTCGTCAACGCCGGCCACAACCCGCCCCTGTACCTTGGCGCCGGCACGAGCAACGTCCGGCTCCTGAATGCCGAGGGGATAGCACTTGGGGTGCTGGACGAGATCGAGCTCAAGTCCGTTAGTATCCCGCTCCATTCCGGGGACGTTGTCGTCCTGTACACGGACGGGGTGACCGAGGCGACGAACGAGAAGGACGAAGAGTATGGCATCGAGCGGCTGACGCAATGCGTCGAGGATGCAAAGTCCCTCTCCGCCCAGGCAATCATCGATGCCATTGTGCATGAGGTAGTGGCATTTGCCGGCACGCACCCCCAGCATGACGACATTACCGTCATGGTGCTGAAGGTGATCTGAGACCTGCCATTTTTCCCGGTTTCCCGATTACGAAACACTGAAGGTGCAACCGTATTCTGAGGGTAGATCCCCCGGCCCTTCTTTTGTTGCACGTCCGCTTACGGGTACTTCCGGAACAACGCGGGATTCTGGCGTCTCATCCACCAGCGTCGCACCACAACCCCTGCGCCTGCAATGCCGCAACAGCCGGCAATGCCCGCGATAACGAGAACAACAGGACTGGAAGACACCGGCATGTCTGGACTTACTGCGACCGGAACGGTCGTCCGGACAGGAGCCGGTTGTTCCGGCGAACGGGACGAAGGAGTCGTCATGGTATCAGCATTCTCATTCGGGGGATTTGCCATCTCCGGCGCGGATTGCGTGACACGTTCGCGGGGGGTCCCGGCGATTGCAAAGAGCGAGAAACCGGGGCTTTCCGCACTGAACAGGATTTCCCCGTTCTTCACTTCGGCGACCCGGGAGGGAAGGGCCTGCCATGCGTTCTCCGTGGCGCGATACAGGACAATGTCTTCCGGTTCCAGGCCGTGCTCCTTCAGCCAGCGTCCAGGTATCGCAAAAAAGATTTCAGTGCCATCAATTGTCAGGTATCGGGCAGGGGTAAGATCGATGTACTGGTACAGGACACCCGGGACCGGCGGGAGGTGTGTTCCGGGACCATCCATAACGGTTCCTGTTACGATGAGTTCCGACAGGCCGGTTCCCTGTACTGTCACCGAAGAGACTGCCGAGTCCCCTCCGACATTGACCGATACCTCATTGGGTGCCCGCTGCTCATATGCTCCTGATTGCGGCGAATCGTCACCTCCATTTACCACGGGCGGCACGGACACCACAATAGAGTTCGCCTTCGTCTCTGCATCCGTACCATCGCCATTCGTGACAGTCAGCGATACGGAATAGGTGCCGGCTGAAGCGTAGGTATGCACCGGGTTTTGGGATGTCGAGGACCCACCGTCCCCGAAATCCCATGAATACGATGCCGGGTATCCCGAGGATGTGTCGGTGAATGTAATGGTGAGGGGGGGCGACCCGGAGGTCTTGTCCGCAGTAAAACCGGCAACCGGAGATGACTGGAAGGACCACGTTGCATTTGAATTGGTATCTGCCCCTTCGGTAACATTCCATCCGAATCCGCCGATGACCCAGATTTTCGAACCGGAAATTACCGAGGTATGTCCCTCGCGTGACTGTAGTGTACGGACGGGTATTGCCTCAGTCCAGGTAACACCGTCCGCGGAATACCAGACATCACTGAGCACAGCCCCGCCGCCCGATAAACCGCCAATCACCCATATCTTGTCATCGTACACAACAGAAGAATGCATATACCGTGCCGGAAAAGCAGCTGCAGCAGTTGCCTGGATCCAGTCGATGCCATTGGGTGAGGACCAGACATCATTCATTGTTGCAGCATCATTTCCCCCGATTACCCAGATCTTATTATCATAGACCACGGAGGAATGGCTGTAACGCTTGGGAAATTCCGCACTGGCCTTTGCCACGTTCCATGTTATCCCATCAGAAGAATTGTACACATCATTCAATCCCCCTCCCCCGATTGTCCCCCCGATTACCCACATTTTGTTGTTAAAGACAACGGATGAATGAGAATATCTTTTCGAAAACACCGCTGATGAGGTGGCCTCTTTCCAGGTTATCCCGTCGGATGAATTCCAGACGTCATTTTTCAGCGCCCCGGTTAACCCCCCAATCACCCACATCTTATTGTCAAAGACAACGGAGGAATGCTCACGCCGTGCAGGAAAACCGGCATGCTGTACGGAGGGGTACCATACATTTCCATCGGATGAATACCAGACATCATCACGATAATCTGTATCATACCCCCCGATTACCCACATCTTGTTGTCAAAGATAACCGACGAATGCACGTATCGCGCGGGAAATTCCGCCGTATTATTCACCTCTGTCCAGTTCCCGACGGCCGCTGTAGTGGCAGGTACAAGGAGGACCATAAAAAGAAGGAGTGTCACCATCACTGCACGAAGCCATCTCATCCCCATTACCCCAACTAATATTCCGGATCATTAGCCGTATGCCCTGAACAGGTGGTCCGCCGGGCCATCGCCGGGTACACGAAGGCATGTAATACCAGAGGAATACTAAATCTTCCTGTTTGTATCTCGTGCATGCAATTCCGCTGGCAGGGCAGTCCGGTCTTGCATCCTGCTCGCACCATAATACGCGTTCTCTTCTCACGCCCGTTTAAATAATCGTGGCGCAGATGCCACCGGATTCGTGAAAACGCGGAGTGTCTTTTGCCATTCCATTCCCGGTGCAGGAGATCTCCGGTTCATCTTCGGTGATTTTTCAGAGAGCCGAGGAGCAAAAAGAGATTGATCCGCGCTGAATCGCTGGATGGCAATCTCCTATTTCCCTTACTCAAGGAGCGTCCCCAGGATCGCCCGCCCCCGGTCGATCACTTCAGATGTATTGACTGACATTCCGGCAACCGAGATCTCCGGAAGAATGTTCGTGAACTCCTCCAGGTAGAACACCCGCTGCTGCGCAAACGGCAGTTCATACGACATCACTTTCAGGTCGATTGCCGCCGTCCCGTTCACCTTCACGGTGAGCGACTCGTCTTTGACCAGCGTCCCAACAGCCTGCGCTGCCTGCACGGTCCCAATCTTCACCGGGATAGTCACGGAGGTATTGCCACTCTCCCGCACGCTGATATGCGCGAGCTCCCCATGGCCGAGATACTGGTCGGATCCGCCGGTCACGTAATACAGGTCAAACGCGGTCCTGCTGAGGTCCGCCCCGACAGGATTGGGATTATAGATATTCACAGTCGTGTTGACGGTCAGGGTCCGGAGCGAGACATCGGACAACGCAACATCGGTCACGGTTACCGCGGGCGGCTTCACGGGCGCCTCCGTGCTGCACCCGGCAAAGAGGATGCAGAGGAAAAAGAGCAGGAAGATACCGGAAAGGAGGTATGTGCGCATACTTGAGAATTCGGCCCGGAACGGTAAAAGATTGCGATCGGAAAAACCGGATAATCGCATTTCACCAAACACAGGAGCCGGAAACGAAACGGTTAATGTATTGCCGGGTGAACACCGGTTATGCCGGATTCTCCCGAACCATCAGACGACAGCACGGAACAGACCTCGCCTGCCGACACGCCAAAAGGGTACATGATCTCCCTTGCCGTGGTGCTTATGGGCATTCTCATCGTGATGGTCTTTTTCATGAACCTCTCCGGTCAGGAGGCAACAGCCTCAACCGCAATCACCCAGCACCGGTGGTCGCTCCAGTCCTATGCCAGTCCGGATGGTACAACGGTAGCAGCCCTAAACAGCACTCCCGTTACCGCCGCGTTTACAACCGATGGCAAAGTGACCGGCTCCGGGGGCTGCAACCAGTATTCTGCCCGCTACCTGGTGAGGGATACCCTGATGGTTGTGTCGGGGATCACCACCACCAAGATGAACTGCCCCGGCGGGGACGTGATGATTCAGGAGTCCCGGTATTACTCACTCCTGGAAGACACCTCGGCGCTTCGCGTACGTGACCGGGTCCTGACGTTGTACAACACGGACGGGAAACCGCTGCTCGTTTTTACCGCTGCATGACCAAGGAGAACAAAAAAGGATGGCTGGGGGAGAACGGTTTCCTGTAAAAATCCTTAATAAAGGAAAAATCCATAGTTCCCCCCATGTTACCGGAACGCATCATCATCGCATTTCTTCTCATTCTCGCAGTACTCACCTTTTTTTCCGGTTGTACCATGCAGGCACCCGCTCCGGCGGATACGATAACGATCCAAAAATCTGCTCCGTCCGGGTCCACAAAAGAGCAGATGGTTGCTTTCGTGAAAGAGGCGGTCGCCTATGCCCATTCCCACGATAAGGAGACCTCCCTTGCCGAGTTCTCCAACCGGAACGGCTCGTTTGTCCGTGGCGATCTCTACCTCTATGCCTATGACTTCAACGGCACCACGATCGCCCACCCGGTGAACCCCGAGAAGATCGGCGTCAACCGGCTGTACGAGCCGGATGCACTGGGTAATTTCTTCATCTACGACCTCCGTACCGCGGCCATCAACGGGTCCGGATTCGTGGAGTATGCATACATCAACCCAGTGCACAACAACACGGCAGAGAAGAAACTCGGCTATGTCGAGAAGGTTGACGATACCTGGTGGCTGGGATCCGGTATCTACTACGGGCCTGCGACTCCACAGGAGACAACTGCATCCGCAACCGGCCCGGTAACCTCACGGGCCCTCAAAGACTATGTGGACAATGCAGCCGCCTATGCAACAGCAAACGGAAAGAGCGCTGCCATTATCGCGTTCAACAACCGGTCCGGCCCGTTCGTGCAGGGGCGCGACACGTATGTGTACGCCCTCGACTACTCGGGAACTGCGCTTGCCCTGCCCTTCCAGCCGGAAAAAGTCGGCACGAGCTTCCTGCCTGTCAAAGATGCTGCAGGGAAGCCATTCACTGAAATCGAGATCCAGCTTGCGCAGGCCGGTGGCGGCTATCTGCTTTACCAGTACCCGGACCCGGCCGCGGACCTGAAGCCAGCTCTCAAGATCAGTTACGTCCGCCCGGTTGACGATACCTACTGGATCGGGGCGGGCATCTACACAAGCGAAGATCGCCTAGTCGATACCCAGCTGAAGCAGTTCGTTTCCGGCGCAAAGGACTTTGTGCAGAGGTACGGGAAGGAGACAGCCCTTGCCGAGTTCAATAAACCGGATGGCATGTTCAAAAGCGGCGAACTCTACATCTTTGCCAATGACTACGACGGCACTGTGCTTGCATGGCCAAACCGTCCCGACATGATCGGGAAGAACCACCGTGATGCAACCGACGCCGTGGGCGAGCACCACATTGCCGGACTCCTCGACAAGGCAAAAAACGGCGGCGGCATGACCGCATATTACACGGAAGATCCCCTGACCAACACCACCGCGCTCAAGATCAGTTACGTGACGGATGTCGATGGGACATGGATGCTTGGCGCCGGGCGGTACATCCGGCCGGACTCCCGGATCCTGCTCCCCTGATCCTCACCCATTTTTTGTTTAACCATTTCTCACGGCTTAACGATCCCGCACAGCGTGCAGTGACATGCGGTTTCCCCTCAGGGGTTGTGTCACGGGTAGTGTAAAGGAACCCGTGTCCACGACAAAATACTTGGTTCAGCCAGGTTCACTGCAAGCCAGCCACGATCGACCACCCGGGCACAACACATCCGGCCGTCATCCATGCGGCATACACACTCCGGGATACCCGGTTCACGGATGCACCGGGAGCAAAAAAAAGATTAAGAGAAGATCGAGAAGTCGTTCTTGATCGCAATTGCCTCGATGATGGGCTTGAGGGATGCCTCAGGGACGCCGAACTTGTCCATGTACATCTGGAGGATTGCCTTCTCTTCGCCGGCAAGGACGCCGTCTGCCATGGCAAGGTCGCAGAGGATGGCAAGCGTTGCAAGCTTCTGCTTCTCATCAAGGGTTGCGGCAACCATGTCGATGACGCCAGGGAACTTGTTGGCCTTTAAGACATCCATCGCGGTCTGGATGGATTTCTTGTCGCCGCGGACGATCTTGGCAAGGTCGTTAATCTCTGCCTCATCGATGACGCCGTCTGCGGCAATCACGGTGATTGCCGAGAGCACAAGTGCTGACTTGGGCGTGAGCGTTGCTGGTTTTCCGGTTAACTTGTCAAAAATTCCCATAATACTACCATTCCTGTGGATTGCTCCAGTACTTGCCCGGCCGATCTATTGACCGTTTCGGTGTCCCGAGCGGTTCGGCAGGATTTTTCGTGAATGAAGAGCCGGATAGCGAGAGAGCGTGCGCTCGTTACCGTGGCCATTGCAGGAGAAAAACGCCTGATAAGAACACAAAAGAAAAAAGTTTAGAACCGGGGTTTCCGGTGCTTGGGGAGGCAGTCGCGGCAATAAACCGGCCTGCCCTCGGTCGGCTTGAACGGAACTTCACATTCCTTTCCACAGTCCGAACAGGTTGTCTTTGTCATT
>Ga0302253_1000397_pt1 | contig 37368 bp, 26 predicted proteins | sample AAG_RA_Trp_MG_FD_193537 | JGI IMG/M metagenome (GOLD analysis project Ga0302253, IMG submission 193537) | Enriched activated sludge microbial communities from anaerobic digester in WTTP, New Holstein, Wisconsin, United States - AAG_RA_Trp | ecosystem: Engineered > Bioreactor > Anaerobic >...
CCGGCAGGGAGGAATCGACCACCGGCAGAACAACACGGCTGAAAAGGGGAAAATGGTCCGAAGGAAAACAGTTTCTCCGCTGCAGCCGGATAATCGTTGCGTCCTGCACCTGGACGGCGGGGGGAACAAAGATATAATCGAAACGGAAACGGAAGAAGTAACGCCGATATCCGTGGTAGGTCACGGTCTGAAGAGGATGCGGATATCTTTCCCGCAGGGTGTCCTTTAACGGAACCGGATTGAATCGCGGCAACCCCGCCTCCATTTTCAAGCGATTCCCGCCTTTTAAATATCCGATGGAAGGGTTTTCTTCGCCGGCATTGAAATCACCGGTCAGGATAAAGGGGTCGGGAAAACGCCGCCCCTGGATATGTCGGGTCAACAGGACAACGCTTTTTTTGCGGGAACGCCGGGAAAGATGATCCAGGTGAATGTTGTAGAAATAAAAAGCCCGCCCGGAGTCCCTTTCAACCAGCCGCGCCCAGGTGCAGGTGCGTGGAATGATGTTCCCCCACCCCCTTGAGCGCGGAATGTCCGGGGTGGTGGAAAACCAGAAGGTCCCCGCTTCGGACACGAAAAAGCGGATGGCGTCGTAAAAGATGGCCGTGTGCAACCCCCGGCCGCCGCCGAGATTCCCCACGCCGACCTTTTCATACCCGGGCAGCATGGCGCGGATTTCAGACATCTGGAAATCCAGGGCTTCCTGGAGCCCCAATACATCGGGACGATAGCGGTTCAAGACCTCCCGCACAAGGGGACGGCGAAACATCCAGTGATTACGGCCGTCCCGCCGGGTGCCCCGCCGGATGTTGAAACTCATCACGTTCAGGTTCAACCCCTGATGGGAAAACGATCGAGTGATGGGTTCCCTGATGGATTCGGCAACCGCCTCCCGTGGATTGAAACCTTCCAGCCAAATGATCAGCCGACGTACCGGATTGATGTATTTCCGCGCAAAATTGAGCCCCGTCATGCTCCAAGGACCTCGCCATTGTAAATCTGCAGGATACCCTTCATTCCATATGAAAAGTTCTTGCCCTTAAACCATAATGCCGAAAAAAATGCAAGACTTGGAATGACCGGCCGGATGGCCCTGCGGCGGAACCACCTGCGCCTGAACCACGGATACCGGGGGAGACGGACCGAAAAAATAAGGGGCAAGGTCGTTATTTCATTGTCGCCGCGCGAGTCTTGTGCTAATGCTTTGCAAACAAATTATTTGTATGCAAAGCATTAGGAATGAAAAAAACCGACCGGCACCCGGAAGAAATCTCCGGCGATATGCCGGATGGCCCGTCTTCGAATAAGAGGCCGGAAGGGACCGCTCTATTCGCTGTGAAGCCGGGCCGCTGTTTTTTAAGGGGGTTTTATGAACTTACCGAACAGACAGAGAAGAATCATGAAAGCCATCGATCCGGGCGCCACCGTTGCGGACTGGAGAAACTGGAAATGGCAGTTGCGGCATTGCGTGCGCGACACCGAAACATTCGAAAAATGGATGGAAGTGCCCTTCGGCATGGAACAGCGCCGGCGATTCGAGATGACGGAAGCCAAATTTCCCATGTCAATCACGCCTTACTACCTGTCCCTGATCAACAACACCGAAAACGAAATGTCTTTTGACCCGGTCTTCAGGCAGTGCTTTCCCTCGCCCTTGGAATTGAATGTCGTGACGGACGACATGGCCGACCCGCTTCACGAAGACCGTGACAGTCCCGTGCAGGGAGTAACCCATCGCTACCCGGACAGGATTCTGTTTCTGGTCAGCAACATGTGCGCCATGTACTGTCGCCACTGCACACGGAAAAGGCGCGTCGGCGATGCCGATTCCATTCCCACCCAGAAGGAAATTATGGAAGGTCTCGACTATATCCGCCAAACACCGCGAATCCGCGACGTGCTTTTGAGCGGAGGAGACCCCCTCATGCTTTCCGACGACTATCTGGGGTGGATCCTGTCGGAATTACGATCGATCAGGCATATCGAGATTATCCGGATCGGGACGCGCACACCCGTCGTCCTGCCGTATCGCATCACCGACAACCTGGTTTCCGTCCTGAAAAAATATCATCCCCTGTGGCTCAACACCCATTTCAATCACCCGCGCGAATTGACCGGTTCTTCCCGCGCCGCCCTGAACAAACTCGCCAACGCGGGTATTCCCCTGGGAAACCAATCGGTCCTTCTGGCGGGGGTCAACGACTGCACCCACATCATGCGCACCCTGGTCAACGCCCTTGCGGCCAATCGCGTCCGGCCCTACTACCTCTACCAGTGCGACCTCTCGGAGGGCCTTTCCCATTTCCGCACGCCGATCGGAAAAGGCATCGAGATCATGGAAAGCCTGATCGGCCACACGAGCGGGCTGTGCGTGCCGACCTACGTCATCGACGCCCCCGGCGGCGGCGGCAAAATTCCGGTCATGCCGAACTACCTGATATCCTGGTCTCCCACGAAGGTCGTCCTGCGGAACTACGAAGGGGTCATCACCACCTACAAGGAACCGGACTCGTATGAACCGATCATCTGCAACCGGGACTGCACCTCCTGCGTCCTCCAGCATGAAAACGACGACACCGAGGATTACAAGGCGCTCGGAATCGGAAAACTTCTGGACGATTACGACAAAACAATTTCCCTCATCCCTGCGGATAACGAGCGCCATGCCCGCAGGGACCTGCAAGGGTAGCGGCGGATGAAATACATTCCCGACAGGATCGAAGAGATCGAAGGCGCCCGTATCCAGCACGGCCCGCTGAACCGGAGGATTTACCTGATGAAGGAAGGTGCCGCGGATACGCAGCGGCTGATCGCCTGGATGGAGCGCCTTGCCGCGGAAAAAGGGTACACGAAAATCTTCGCCAAGGTCTCAGAAGCCGCTTCAGGGGCGTTTCTGAACGGGGGCTACGAAATCGAGGCGGCCGTTCCCGGTTTTTTCGGGGGGCGGGGGAAAGCGCTTTTTCTCTGCAAGTACCTGCTTGCAGCCCGGCACCGTGAAGAACGGGAGGAAGACCTCGACCGGATACGCAGGCTTGCCGAACGGCGCACAACGGCAGGCCGGCCCGCCAAGGCCGGTTTTCCGTTTCGCATCCGTCCCTGCGGCCCCGAAGACGCGGTCTGCATGGCTCACCTTTATGAACGGGTTTTCCCCTCCTATCCGTTTCCCATCGACCGGCCGGATTACCTGTCCCAAACCATGGCCGGTGACGTCCGCTATTTCGGCGTCGAGCACAGGGGAAAACTCATCGCCCTGTCCTCGGCGGAGATGGACCGGGAAAACGAAAACGCGGAGATGACGGATTTCGCGACGATTCCCGAATGGCAGGGTAACGGCTTCGCATTTCACCTCCTCGAGGCGATGGAAAAAGCCATGAAACGGGAAGGAATCCAAACCGCCTACACCATCGCCCGCGCCGTTTCCGCGGGGATCAACATCGTCTTCGCCGGGCGGGGATACCGCTTCGGAGGCAGATTGATCAACAATACCCACATAAGCGGTTGCATCGAAAGCATGAATGTGTGGTACAAGTCCATTTAAAAAACGAACCGGAAATGGGAGGGCGGCATGGAATGGGAGACCCACATCGGCAAACTGGTCAACGGTGATCACGAGTACAAATGGATCGTCGTGTTCCTCATCGTGTTCTTCGCCCTTCTGGTCGATTTCATCCAGAAGAAGATCCTGTCCCATCTGCATCAAAGAACGCTCCAGACGGAAAATCCCTGGGACAACGCCATCGTGGCTTCCCTGAAGAAACCCCTGAGCGCCCTGATCTGGATCCTCGGCGTTTACACCGCCGTTCATTTCATGGTGCCGGAAACGTCTTTTCTGGAACTGTCCCAGACGGCCGGCTACGTGGCGGTGATCGTCGTCATGACGTGGTTCCTCCTGAACCTCGTCCGGCAGGCCCATGACAACATCCTCGAAATCCACCGCAAAAAAGGGGATCCCTTCGACGCAACCACGGCGGACGCCATCGGAAAGCTCCTGAAAATCTCCATCCTGATCACGGCATCCCTGATGATCCTGCAGACTCTGGGATTCAGCATTTCGGGGGTTCTCGCCTTCGGCGGCATCGGCGGCATCGCGGTGGGCTTCGCGGCCAAGGACATTCTGTCCAATTTTTTCGGCGGCCTGACCATCTTTCTGGACCGGCCCTTCGCCGTCGGGGACTGGATCCGTTCCCCGGACAGAAACATCGAAGGCGTGGTGGAATACATCGGATGGCGTCTCACCCGCATCCGCACCTTCGAAAACCGGCCTCTTTACGTTCCGAACGCGACCTTCACCACCATCGCCCTGGAAAATCCGTCCCGCATGACCCATCGGCGCATATACGAAACCATCGGCGTCCGTTATGACGATGCGGGCAAGATACTGGCTATCGTGCAGGACGTCCGGAAGATGCTGATCGAGCATCCCGGCATCGATCCCGATCAAACCCTGATCGTCAATTTCAATACCTTCGGTCCATCCTCCCTGGACTTCTTCATCTATGCCTATACCCGGACAAAGGTATGGGTGGAATACCACCAGGTCAAGGAGGACGTTCTGATGAAGGCCTACCGGATTGTCGTCTCTCACGGCGCCGAAGTCGCTTTCCCGACTTCGACGATCCATATTCCCGAGCGGGTATTGCTGGGGCAGGCGGAAGTCCTATCGAAGAAATAAAAAAGTGTTTTTACGCACGGGCCCGGTCATGAAACGGAGATCCGGGCAAAGGAGGAACAATGATTTCAGAATTCCGCGGCGTGATCGGCGGATACCACATCGGAAGCATTCTCCGGAATCTCGGTCTGATCTCGATCGGCAGCGTCATCTGCGCCGTGGCCATCAACGGGATCCTGGTCCCGAAGGCATTTGTCAGCGGAGGCGTCACCGGTTTGGCCCTGGTCATTCATTACCTTGCCCCCGGGATATCCCTGGGCGCCCTGTACCTGCTCCTGAATATCCCCCTGTTCGCCCTGGGATGGAAATATGTCGGCCGCCGTTTTTTTCTCTACAGCATCGTCGGGACGTTCCTCTTCTCCCTGGCCGTGGAATGGATATCCATCCCCATTTCCATCCAGGACAAATTCCTTGCGGCTCTTTTGGCGGGCATCATCATGGGGGTCGGATTGGGCGTCATCCTCCGTTCGGCCGGTTCTTCCGGAGGCACGGATATTCTTTCCGTCATGATTCTCATGCGTTTTTCCATCAGCCTGGGAAACACGACACTCGCTTTCAACAGTGCCGTCCTGATCATGACGGCCATCCTGTTTTCGTTGGAAAGCGCCCTTTACACGCTGGTTTTCATTTATGTGACAGCCCGCGTGATGGATTTGGTGGTGACGGGATTGAGCCAGCGGAAATCGGTCATGATCATCTCGAAATCAAAAACTGAACTCGTCCGGTCGATTCTCGAGAAGCTGGACCGGGGTGTCACGGTGATCCAGGCCAAGGGCGGGTACTCCGACGAACCCAGCGACATCATTTACACCGTGATCGCCTTCCGCGAACTGCCGAGATTGAAAAGGCTCGTCACCGCCGTCGATCCCGATGCATTCCTGGTGGTCACCGAAACAACCGAAGTCATGGGTCAGAGGATCGGCAACCAGCCCCACTGGTGAAACGGTCGCAAGGGGCTTCCCGTCTCCCGGCGGCCTGCATTATGAACCCCGCCTTCTTCATTTTCCCTGCTTCTCGAAACAGAGTTTTTCCAGGCTCTCCGGAGGAACGATCGGGTAGTTCCCCGTATAGCAGGACAGGCAGAACTGATCGGCGGGCATTCCCGTTGCGGCCACCATCCCTTCCAGGCTCAGGTAATGGAGAGATTCGAGGCCGAGAAAGCGGGCGATGGCATCGACGCTCCCCTCCCGGGCGGCGAGGAGCTCCCCCTTGGAGGAAAAATCGATCCCGTAGGGGCAGGGAAAGCGGGTGGGGGGACAGCTGACGGCCATGTGAATCTCCTTCGCCCCGTTTTCCCGCAAATTCCTCACCCGGTTCCGGCTCGTCGTCCCCCGGATGATGGAATCCTCGACGATGAGGACCCGTTTACCCCTGAGAAGCGGACGGACGGGGTTCAGCTTGACGCGGACCCCGAAGTCCCTCATGATCTGGGTGGGTTGAATAAAGGTTCGTCCCACATAGTGATTCCGGATCATCCCCATCTCGAAGGGAATCCCGCTCTCCTCGGCGTAACCCAGGGCGGCGTAATTCCCCGAATCCGGGAAAGGCATGACCAGATCCACCCCGGGCTGGAACTCCTTGGCCAGGCGGTGGCCCAAACGCTTGCGGCAGAGGTAGACGTTTTCCCCGAAGACCTGGCTGTCCGGCCGGGCGAAGTAGATCATTTCAAAAATGCAATGGCACGGCTTCACGGCGGGGAAGGGATTGAGACTGCGCAGCCCCGATTCGTCGATCATGACGATTTCGCCCGGTTCGATATCCCGCAGGTACTGGGCCCCGATGAGATCGAAAGCGCAGGTCTCCGATGCAATCACCCAGCCATGATGATCGAGGCGTCCCAGGGAAAGGGGACGAAACGCCCGGGGATCCCGCGTGGCGATCACCTTGTCTTTTGTCAGCATGACCACGCTGTAAGCGCCCCGAACCTGGGAGAGGGCATTGACGAGGGCGTCCTCGAAGCGGTCTTTGAGGTGTGGGGCCATCAGGTGAATGATGACTTCGCTGTCCATCGTCGACTGGAAAATGGAGCCCTTGTCTTCCAGGGCCGACCGCAACGCCTGGGCGTTGACGAGGTTCCCGTTATGGGCCAGGGCATAATACTCGTCGGCATGGTGCACCAGGAAAGGCTGCGCGTTGGAAATCACGGAGGAGCCCGTCGTGGAATACCGGACATGGCCGATCGCCATGGTACCGGGAAGCTTCTTCAGATTCTCCTCCTGGAAGACTTCGGAAACCAGCCCCATGCCTTTTCTCTCCCGGATCCGGCAACCGTCGGCCACGGCGATCCCCGCGCTTTCCTGCCCCCGGTGCTGAAGGGCGAAAAGCCCGAAGAAGGTCAGGCGCGCCGCCTCCTCGTGACCGTAAACGGCGAAAACCCCGCAGGCGTCCCGGGGTTTCCCATCGGTTTGAACCGCCTTTTTCACCGCCTTTCCAACGCCATGATCGATGCCCATCTCCCTCACTCCTCCCCGGCGGATACCCGGTGATAATCCTGGAGGGGATTCACGCCCCATCCTTTCCGTTTCAAGGCCATGACGGCCTCACTCAGGGCCCGGGCGCCGGACAGGGTCGTCGTGTAAAGGATGTTGTACACCAGCGCTCCCCGGCGGATATGATACGCATCGCGGGAAGACTTCCGGCCGACGCTCGTGTTGATGATGATCTGGATATCCCCGTTCTTGATCCGGTCCACCACGTGGGGCCGTCCTTCGCTGACCTTCTGAATCGTCTCCACCGGGATCCCCCTATCCCGGAGCCGGGCCGCGGTTCCCCTCGTGGCCGTGATGGAAAAACCCATGTCGTAAAAATGCCGGACGACGGGAACGATCCGGTCCTTGTGATCATCGTGGACGCTGACAAAAACGCACCCATCGAGGGGCACCTCGAAACCGGCGGCCATCTGGGATTTCGCGAAGGCCACACCGAAGGACCGGTCGATCCCCATGACCTCGCCCGTCGATTTCATCTCCGGTCCCAGGAGGATGTCGACGTTGGGAAACCGGTTGAAGGGGAAGACCGCTTCCTTGACGGAAACATGATCCGGCCGGATGGTTCCCGTAATCCCGAGTTCCCGGAGGGTACGGCCCAGCATGACCCGGGTCGCCATTTTCGCCAGGGGCACGCCGATCGCCTTGCTGACGAAGGGAATCGTCCGGGAGGCCCGGGGATTCACTTCCAGGACGTACAAAACGCCGTCCTTGACGGCGTATTGAATGTTCATGAGACCGACGACGCCGAGTTCCCGAGCGATCCGTTTCGTCTGTTCGTCGATCGTGGCCAGCAGTTCCCGGGAAAAGGTCATCGGGGGAAGGACACAGGCGCTGTCGCCGGAATGGATCCCCGCCTCCTCGATATGCTCCATGATCCCCGCCACGACGGTTTCGGTCCCGTCGCTGATGGCGTCGACATCGACCTCGACGGCGTCTTCCAGGAACTTGTCGACCAGGATGGGGTGCCCCGGCGAAACCTCCAGGGCCCGGACCATGAACTGACGCAACGTACCTGAATCATAAATGATTTCCATGGAGCGCCCCCCGAGAACGTAGGAGGGCCGGACGAGGACAGGGTAGCCGATTCGCTCGGCGGCGATGACGGCCTCTTCGGTGTTCATGGCCGTATCGTTCTTCGGCTGATTCAGTTGCAGGCGCTCGACGATTTCCTGGAAACGTTCCCGGTCCTCCGCCCGGTCGATCGCGTCGGGAGAAGTCCCCAGGATGGTCGCCCCGGCGGCTTCCAGCCCCTTGGCCAGGTTCAGGGGGGTCTGCCCGCCGAACTGGACGATGACGGGGACCGCCCCGATATCGCCGTTGCCCTCGGTTCTCAGGATATGCAGGACGTCCTCCAGGGTCACGGGTTCGAAAAACAGCTTGTCCGAGGTGTCGTAGTCGGTGCTGACCGTCTCCGGGTTGGAATTGACCAGGATGCTCTCGTACCCCTCCTCGCGCAGGGCGAAGGACGCATGGACGCAGCAGTAATCGAATTCGATCCCCTGTCCGATCCGGTTGGGCCCGCCTCCCAGGATGGCCACCTTGCGCTTCGCCGACGGCCGGGCCTCGCATTCCGTCTCGTAGGTCGAGTAATAGTAGGGCGTGTACGCCTCGAACTCCGCCGCGCAGGTATCGACGAGCTTGTAAACCGGCAGGATGCCTTCCCGGAACCGCCGTTCGCGGATCTCCTGCTCCGTCGTCTTCCACAGTGCAGCCAGGAGCCGGTCGGAAAAGCCCATCTCCTTGGCTTCCCGCAGGAGACCGGCTGTCGGGACCGACTTCGCGATAATCCGTTCGGCCTGCACAATATCCTCGATCTGGCGAAGAAACCAGGGATCGATCCGGGTCAGGCGGTGAACCTCTTCCACGGTCATTCCTGCATGAAACGCCGCCGCCACATGGTAAAGCCGTTTGGAGTTGGGCTTTTTGATATTGGCCGCAATCACCTCCCGTGCCTGCCTGCCCTCTTTGGGCAGGGGCTCGATCAGGCCGAAGCGCCCCGTCTCCAGGGAACGAACCGCCTTCTGGAGGGCTTCCCGGAAGGTCCGGCCGATGGCCATGGTCTCGCCGACAGACTTCATGGACGTCGTCAGGAAATCTTCCGTTTCGGGGAATTTCTCGAAGGTCCACCGGGGAATCTTCACGACGCAGTAATCGATGGCCGGCTCGAACGACGCCCTGGTTTCCCGGGTGATGTCGTTGGGGATTTCATCCAGGGTGTACCCGACGGCGAGCTTCGCCGCGATCTTGGCGATGGGAAATCCCGTCGCCTTGGAGGCCAGGGCCGACGAGCGGGACACACGGGGGTTCATTTCGATGACGATCATCTCGCCGTTTTCGGGGTTGACGGCGAACTGGCAGTTCGATCCGCCCGTCTCCACGCCGATCTCCCGCATGATGGCGATCGCCGCATCGCGCATGACCTGGTATTCCCGGTCCGTCAGGGTCTGGGCCGGGGCCACCGTGATGGATTCCCCCGTGTGGACCCCCATGGGATCGAGATTTTCGATGGAACAGATGATGACGACGTTGTCCGCCCGGTCACGCATGACCTCCAGCTCGTATTCCTTCCAGCCGAGAACCGACTGCTCCAGCATGATTTCATGGATCATGCTCGCGTCGAGCCCCGCCTTGGCAATCTCCAGGAGATCTTCGCGGTTATAGGCCACACCGCTTCCCGTCCCCCCGAGGGTAAAGGAAGGCCGGACGATGATGGGAAAACCGATCCGCTCCGATATCTGCAGGACCTCTTCCATGGACCGGGCAAAACCGCTTCGGGAAACCTTGAGGCCGATGCGCTCCATGGCCGCCCGGAATTTGCCCCGGTCCTCCGCCTTGTGGATGACATCGACGGACGCCCCGATCATTTCCACGCCGAATTTCTCGAGGACACCCGTCTTTGCCACGGCCACGGCCGTGTTCAGCCCCGTCTGACCGCCCAGGGTGGGCAACAGGGCGTCGGGCCGCTCCTTCTCGATGATCCGGGCAACGGCTTCGGGGGTGATCGGCTCCACGTAGGTGCGGTCCGCCGTCCCCGGGTCCGTCATGATCGTGGCGGGGTTGCTGTTGACCAGAACAACCTCGTATCCTTCCTCTTTCAGGGCCTTGCAGGCCTGGGTCCCCGAATAGTCGAACTCGCAGGCCTGGCTGATGATGATGGGACCCGACCCGATGATGAGTATTTTCCTGAGATCCGTTCGCTTCGGCATGTTATTTCAGTGTACGGATGGGCAAGTACCCGGCCGACGTTGTTGCTTATTCTCGCAACCGTTTGTTTTCTATTAACATTTTTCCATTTCGACCGCAGGGAGAAATCTTGAAATAACGGATCAGGATTTCTCCCGTTCGTTCGAAATGACAGCCTCATTTATTCCCATTCGATCGTGCTCGGCGGCTTGGAACTGATATCGTAGACAACCCGGTTCACCCCCCGGACCTCGTTGATGATCCGGTTGGCGATCCGTCCCAGGAGGTCATGGGGAAGTTTCGCCCAGTCCGCCGTCATGGCGTCGTCGCTGGTCACGGCCCGGATGGCCAGGATATGCTCGTAGGTCCGCCGGTCCCCCATGATGCCGACACTCTTGATGGGCAGCAGGACCGCGAAGGACTGCCAGAGTTTGCGGTAATAATTCGCCGCCCGGATTTCATCCTGGAGAATGACGTCGGCTTTCTTGAGGATGGAAAGGCGGCGGTCCGTCACCTCCCCGATAATCCGGATCGCAAGCCCCGGCCCCGGGAAGGGCTGGCGCCAGATCATCTCGTCGGGCAGACCGAGTTCCCGGCCCAAAAGCCGGACTTCATCCTTGAAGAGATGTTTCAGGGGCTCGATCAGTTTCAGGCGCATCCTCCTGGGAAGGCCTCCCACATTGTGGTGAGACTTGATGACCGCACTGGGACCGCCGAAAGCGGAGCGGGATTCGATGATGTCGGGATACAGGGTGCCCTGGGCCAGAAACGCCGCGCCCTTGATGCTCTTCGCCTCTTTTTCGAAGATTTCGATAAAGGTCCGGCCGATGATCTTCCGTTTCCGTTCCGGATCGGCAACTCCCTTCAAACGGTCCAGGAAAACCTTCTTCGCCCGGACGAAACGCAGGCGGATGCGGTAATGCTTGCGGAACACGTCCTGGACCTTTTCCGCTTCCCCTTCCCGGAGAACGCCGTTATCGACGAAAACGCAGGTGAGCCGGTCGCCGACGGCCTGATGAAGCAGCAGGGCCGCAACGGAAGAATCGACGCCGCCGCTCAAGCCCAGGATGACCCGGCCAGACCCGACCTGGGAACGGATCTCCTCGACGGCGTCCCGGGCAAACGATTTCATTGTCCAGGTTTTCTCACAGGAGCAGATCCGGAAGAGGAAATTTTCGAGCATCCTTTTCCCCTCGCGGGTGTGAACCACTTCCGGATGGAACTGGAACCCATAGAATTTTTTCTCCCTGTCTTCCGCAGCCGCCACGGGCGTATTGTCCGTCACCGCCGTGGCCTGGAAACCCGCGGGAAGGGCCTGTATCGAATCGCCGTGGCTCATCCAGCACGTCGTTTCTTTTTCAATGCCCCGGAAAATGCCTCCACCGTCTTTGACGGTCAGGGCGGCAAAGCCGTACTCCCGTTTGTTCGACCCGGCGACGGCACCGCCCAGGATGTTCACCATGTACTGCATGCCGTAGCAGATCCCTAAAATGGGAATGTCCAGTTCAAAGATACCCGGATCGACCTTCGGGCTTCCCTTTTCATAGATACTGGCAGGGCCTCCCGACAGGATGATGCCTTCGGGTTGAAGGGTCCTGATCTGGTCGAGGGGGATATCCGGGGGCTCGATCTGGCAATAGACATGATGCTCCCGGACACGGCGGGCGATCAACTGGTTATACTGGGATCCGAAATCGATGATGAGAATCAAGGGTAACCTCTTTCTATTCAGGAAAACCTGACGGCCCCGGTTCTACTTGCCCGCCATCATTTCGATGAAGCGGTCGAAAAGATACAGGGTGTCGTGCGGGCCCGGCGCCGCTTCGGGATGGTACTGAACGCTGAAGGCCTTCAGGTCCGGATAACACAGCCCTTCCGATGTCCGGTCGTTGAGATTGTCGAAGGTGACCTCCCCGGCCCCGGGAATCGAGGCGGGTTCCACGACGAAGCCGTGGTTCTGCGAGGTGATCTCCACTTTACCGTTTTCCACGTTTTTCACCGGCTGATTGATCCCGTGATGGCCGAATTTCAACTTCGCCGTCCTGCCGCCGACAGCCTGGCCGAGGATCTGGTGACCCAGGCAGATGCCGAAAACGGGGATTCTGCCCAGCAGCGCCCGGACCGCCTCCACGATGTGGGGCAGGGCCGCCGGATCGCCCGGTCCGTTGGAAAGAAGAACCCCGTCGGGGGCGTAAGCCAGGATTTCACCGGCGCCGGTTTGCGCCGGAACGACCAGTACTTCGCAACCCCTTTGCTCCAGGCAGCGGAGAATGTTGAATTTGACGCCGCAGTCCAGGACCACCACCCTTTTTCCCGCCGAGGCGGGCAGGTCTTTTTCAATCGACTGGGGCAATCCCCGCGTCCACCGGTAGGGGTGGGAACAGGTCACGCTTTTGACGAGATCCCGGCCCACCAGGCCCGGATAAGCCCTGGCTTTTTTTACCAGCGCCTCCGGATCGCCGGTCCGGGTCGTCAGGACACCCCGCATGGCGCCCTGCAGGCGGATGCGCCGCGTCAGCGCCCGGGTGTCGATTCCCTCGACGCCGAGCTTGTCATGGGATTCAAGAAAATCCCGCAGGCTCCGGCGGCTGCGCCAATTGCTGGGGTGCGGCTGGTATTCCCGGACGATGAAGCCTTCCAGGTGAACCCCCCCGGATTCCATGTCTTCCGGATTGATCCCGTAATTTCCCACCAGCGGGTACGTCATGGTGACGATCTGCCCTTTGTAGGAGGGATCGGTGATGACTTCCTGGTAACCGGTCATGCCCGTGTTGAAGACCACTTCCCCCAACACCTCGCCGGAGCCGGCAAAGGCGTGGCCGTGGTATACCGTGCCGTCTTCCAAGACGAGAAGAGCCCTTTTTTTTCGTCCCAGCAGTGTCATTTTTCTCCTTGCAAATTTCCTTAACATGTCAAATTATATCGTCTATTACAGCATTGGACGGTCACGGTCAATTTCTAATTGACGGACATCCTGTCTCCGGAGAAAAAAAGAGCACTCCCTTTCCAATGGCGAAGAACCCCGTGGAATTCGATCAAGCCCGGCAGGAACGATCCTCGACGAAATCAAAAAGCCTTCGCCCCGTCATCGGAAATGCGTTTATATCAGGAGCAATCACAAAAGAAATGTGCTAGAAGGCGACAATAAAACGATTTATTCCGTTCATTGCCTCATTGGGATATGATAGAAAAATTCTTTTTCGCCGTTGTGTCCCGCCTGTTCATGAAAGGCACGAATCTGCAGCGTTTATTTAGAAATTTTAAGGGGATTTAACCATGCATAAGAACCACGAAACAGAAAATTCTTTACACGAACTTTTCGGGTCCAACGTCTTCAGCGACGCCGTCATGAAGGAACGCCTGCCGAAACCCACCTACAATGCCCTGAAAAAGACGATCAATGAAGGGCTCGATCTTGATCCGTCCGTGGCGGATGTGGTGGCCATCGCCATGATGGATTGGGCTCTCGAGAAGGGGGCGACCCATTTCACCCACTGGTTTCAGCCCATGACCGGCATCACGGCGGAAAAGCACGATGCATTCATTTCTCCCACCGCGGAAGGGAAGGCCCTGATGGAGTTTTCCGGCAAGGAGCTGATCAAGGGCGAACCCGATGCCTCCTCCTTTCCCTCGGGAGGACTGAGGGCAACCTTCGAGGCCCGCGGCTACACCGCCTGGGACTGCACCTCCCCCGCTTTCGTCAAGGACGGCAGCCTGTGCATCCCGACGGCCTTCTGCTCCTATACGGGAGAAGCCCTGGACAAGAAAACGCCCCTGTTGAGTTCCATGGAAGCGATCTCCAGGCAGGCCCTGCGCGTCCTGCGGCTCTTCGGAAACACGACGGCAAACAAGGTCATCACGACCGTGGGACCCGAGCAGGAATACTTCCTGATCGACAAGAGGATGTACGATCGCCGGAAAGACCTGATCTTCACCGGGAGAACGCTGTTCGGGGCAAAGCCCCCAAAAGGACAGGAGCTGGAGGACCATTACTTCGGGACCTTGAAGGAAAGGGTCTCCGCCTTCATGAAGGAGCTGGATGAAGAACTCTGGAGGCTGGGAGTCGCGGCCAAGACCAAGCACAACGAGGTGGCGCCGGCGCAGCATGAACTGGCGCCCCTGTTCGCCACCGCGAATATCGCGACGGACCACAACCAGCTCACCATGGAGCTGATGAAGAAGATCGCCTTAAGGCATGGACTTGTCTGTCTTTTACATGAAAAACCCTTTGCCGGGGTGAACGGCTCCGGCAAGCATGTCAACTGGTCCATGATGACCAATGACGGACAAAACCTGCTGGAACCGGGACGCACCCCCCACGAAAACGCCCAGTTCCTCGTTTTTCTCTGCGCGGTAATCAGGGGGGTGGACGAATACGCCGACCTGTTGCGGAGCACGGCGGCAACCGCCGGAAACGACCACCGTCTCGGGGCCAGCGAGGCGCCGCCCGCGATTATTTCCATTTTTCTCGGGGGACAACTGACGGAAATCCTGGAGCAGATCGCCACCGGCTGCCCGGCCTGTTCATCCCAGGGAGGGGTTTTGAAGATCGGCGTCACCACGCTTCCAGACCTGCCGAAAGATTCGACCGATCGCAACAGGACCTCCCCCCTCGCCTTCACGGGAAACAAGTTTGAATTCCGCATGGTGGGCTCCTCCGCTTCCATTGCCGCAGCCGCCTTTTCCCTGAATGCGATCACCGCCGAAATCCTGTCCCAGATGGCGGACAGGCTCGAAAAATCGACGTCTTTTGAAACGGACGTCCAGAAAATCCTCCAGGAAATCGCCAGGAACCATGGCAGGATCATCTTCAACGGAAACAACTATTCCGATGCCTGGGTTGCCGAAGCCGAAAAGCGCGGGCTTCCCAACATTCGTTCGACGGTGGACGCCATTCCCGCGATCATCGCCGAAAGGAACTTGCTCCTGTTCGAAAAACAGGGCATTTTAAGCCGCCATGAAATGCAATCGCGTTACGAAATCAACCTTGAAAACTACATCAAGACCATCAATATCGAGGCATTGACCATGCTCGACATGGCGAAGCGCCAGATTCTGCCCGCAGTCATCAAGTTTGCCGCGCTGCTGGCGGACTCCATCAACGCCGTCAAAAAAACGGGGGTCAACGCGGACACGTCCGCCCAGGAAGATCTTCTGAAAGAGATCTCCACCGTAATGGCCTCTTTCAAAAGGCATGTTTCGGCCCTTGAAAAAATCGTCCGGCAGGCCCCGTCCCGAAACGGCAACAGCTACAAACAGGCAAGCTTCTATCGTGACGAAGTTCTGGTAGAAATGGGGGATTTGAGAAAAGACGGGGACAAATTGGAGACCCTTGTGGATGAGGAATTTTGGCCGATGCCCACATACGAGGATCTTCTGTTCAACATTTAACTAACCGGATTGCGGAAAGGGGCGGAAGGATATTCGGCCCCTTTTTTCGACCTGCGCCGCTGTTTTGCTCAGGGAAACCTGCCACGGATGTCTCCGGAACCTGCAACACCGGTTCACTTATGAGCCGCGTCAATCCAGATTGAGAAACAACAGAATGGTGCCGTCCGATTGCAGGGCCCAATACTTGCCGTTATCGGATGCCGGCTCACCGTCAACGATGAAAAACTTGAACACCTCCGATTCGATTTCCTTGAGAAGCGAAACCTTCTCATACGCGAGGGTTTCGAGAACCTGGCGATCCGTTTCCATCGCCGGATTCAGGTAATCATAATCGTCTTTCTCTTTCCACAACCTGAGAAATTTTTCTTTCAGATCCTTCGGTATGCATTCCAGCTTCGAAAAGTTCTCTTCGAAGGGATGCCTCTGTTTCCCGTCATTCTTCAGGCAAAGCATCCTGGCGATAGCCCCGCCGACAGCCTGAGACAGGGCAATGGTGCCATGGAAGTGACCATCCTGGAAAAGACGGGTGCATTCCGTCAAAACAGGTGCAAACTCGGAAAGGGAGAGGACCCCGAGTTTTTTTACCCTTAAGCAGCGTTCCACCCGGAACGCCAGTGTCTGTTCGAACTCTTTCTTGATCTCGTTCTCCGTGAAGAGTCTCTGCATGGTTCCCTGAATATCCATATCTTCATTCTATTCTCTGTGTAGAAATTTTTACGAACCCATCGTTCAATCCGCTCGTGTGCAGGGAAAAATAAAAAATCCTATCGAAAATCGATTCGATAGGATCCATATTCTCTTTACATGTCTCCCCCCGGATCTTTTTTTCCCTGCGCGAAAGCGTGCCGTTCAAGAACTCAACGACCGTGTCTATAGTCTATTTCCCGGTGCCGGTCAATGGTCTTTTCATCGCCCGGACACGCGCCTTCCGTCACGGACCACTTGTCAGCCGGTAAAGAACCGCCGATGGTGATGGGCCGCTTCGTATTCATCCTCCGTATCGTAAAGGGGCAGGTAAAGCTCCCGGCGCACTTCATCCGCAAACTGCCGTATCTGGTCGATCGGCATATCGAGATGGCGCAGCGCCTGGTAGGTCATTTCAAGGCTCGCTTCGAATTCCGGCTGCACGACATGCCCGACGCCCTGGTCATGCAAGGCTCCCATCTCATCGATCCCTTCCGCCCGGGCGATAATGTGAAGGGAGGGTTTGATCTTTTTCGCCTGTTCGACGATTTCCCCTGCAATGACGCTCAAGGGGGTCGTAATCAGAAGCAATCTGGCCTTGTCGATCTCCGCCGCCTTCAGAATAACCTCCTTGCTGGCGTCTCCATAAAGGAGCGGGAAACCGTGTCCCCGCAAATCGTCCACCCGCCGGGAATTCAACTCGATGACCACGAAGGAGATCTCCAGCTTCTGCAGGACCCGGGCAATCGAGTTTCCGATCCTCCCTCCCCCGGCGATGACCAGATGGTCGTGCAGACCCGTCTTGGGAAAATGAATCGCCTCCAGCCGGACAGGTTTGCGCCAGCGGCACCAAACAGCGTAAAGGGGCGCGGTCAACCCGGAAATAAACGGGGTCAGGAGCATCGTCACGATGGTCATCGTCAATACCATCGTATAAAATTCCGAGGAGATGGATTTCGTATTGAGACCGACCAGGCCCAGAACGAAGGAAAATTCCCCCACCTGCGAAAGCCCCAGACCCATGGCCAGGGGAATGACGTTGCGATAGCGGAAAATCCTGCTCAGCACGGCCAGGATCAGCGCCTTCCCCAGCATGACCACCACCACCAGGAACAGGATCAGGCCCAGGTGATCCACCAGGTACCAGGGATTCAGCAACATCCCGATCGACGTGAAGAACAGGAGGCTGAAAATGTCCCGCAGGGGGATGATATCGCTCAGGGCCTGGTAGGCGTAATCGGATTCACTGAGGAGCAGGCCGCTCACAAAGGCCCCGAAGGCGAAGGAAAGGCCGAACAGGTAGGTTCCGTAACCGATTCCCAGGCCCAGGGCCGTGGTCGCCACCAGGAAGAGTTCCCGTGAATTCCAATTGGTTACGAACCGCATCACCCGGGGGATGATCCGCGACCCGGCGATGATGACGATCACCATGAAGACCGCCGCCTTGACAACGGCCCATGCCAGAATCCGCCAACCGCCGTCGGGGGCGTTCAACTGCGGCAGAATGATGAGCATGGGAATGACCGCCAGATCCTGCATGATCAGGACGCCGATCATCACCCGGCTGGACAGGGTTCCCAGCATCCCCTGTTTCTCCAGGGTTTTGAGAATGACCATCGTACTGGACAAGGAAATGAGGGCGCCGAACCAGACGGAGGGAACCCACCCCCAGCCCATCAACTGACCGATGCCGAAACCGTACGCCGTCGTCAGAACGATCTGGATGGGGGTTCCGATCAGGGCAATGTTCCGAACCGGCTTCAATTCACGGAGGGAAAATTCCAGTCCCAGGGCGAACAGCAGCAGTGCCACGCCGATTTCCGCCAGTTTTTCGATATTATGAACGTCGGACACGCTCAGTCCGCCGCTATAAGGCCCCACGAAGACACCGGCAAGGATGTAACCGATGATCAGAGGCTGCCGCAGTATTTGCGCGACGATCCCGCCCAAAAGAGCGGCGGTCACGATGATGGCAATGTCACCGGCAATACCCATGGAAGTTTTAAGCCCCGCCAGAGAAATGGTTTCGATATCGCCGATTTTTTCTTATTACATCGGCAAGCAAATATTGAAAACGTCATGACGGACCCGGAGACTGGATCGCAATGTCACTCTGAGGCGCCGGCCGAAGAATCTCTTCCTTTTAACAGATCGTGATGATTCGATTCTTCCCTTCACTGAGAATGACCTCGAACGTAAATTGGATATTACGACACCGTCTCCCGATCCGATACCCATCCGGATTCATTCCGGATTCCGTCTTTCGACGGAATAACGGGAATGGATTGATTCAACTGCCGGAGTCATAACACATCTTCGGCGGACATGTCTTCAGTTATATGCAGGAATGCCGGTCCGGGGGGAAAATTTTTTTGATTTTTCCATTGACAACGAAGATTCTCCGTGATAATTCGATAGGCAATCAATAGCCGTTTGCCGATGGTCATCATGAACAACGAAGAAGTAGAAAGAAAAATCCTCTTGATCCTGAGAATTCTCCACAACAGCGGAGAGGCGATGGGGGCCCGTCTCATTGCCAGGCTCATGGAAGAACACGGTGTTTTCCTGAGCGAAAGAACCGTGCGTTACCACCTGAAGCTCATGGATGAAAGGGGGCTGACGAGACTTGCCGGCCGTCACGACGGGCGGGTCATTACCAACCTGGGCATCGATGAAATTTCCCATGCCCGGGTCAGGGACAAGGTCGGGTTCGCCATTTCCCGGATTGAAAATCTCGCGTTCAGGACGACACTCAATCCGAATACACGGGAGGGAATGGTCCCCGTTAACGTGTCTTTCTTCGGCGAAGAAGCTTTCGAAAACGCACTCGAGGCCATGAACAAGGCATTTCAGAGCCGGCTTTTTGTCAGTGACCGGGTTGCCGTCGCCCGTGTCGGAGAACGCCTGGGCGGCATCTCCGTCCCGAGGGGAAAAGTCGGTTTTGCGACCATCTGCAGCGTCGTGGTCAATGGCGTTCTTTTGAAAAACGGGATCCCCATGGATTCCAAATTCGGGGGCATCCTCCAGGTCAGGGAAGGCAAACCCGTCCGATTCACCGAGCTGATCCACTATTCCGGAACCTCGATTGATCCGTCGGAAATTTTCATCCTGGGGAAAATGACCTCCGTCGACCAGGTCGCTTCCGTGGGAAAAGGCAATATCCTGGCCAATTTCCGCGAAGTGCCCGCGGCCTGCCGAGGCCTGGTCGACAAGATCCGTTCCCGGCTGCAGGAGGCGGGCATCGACGGAATTTTTTCCATCGGCGAGGTGAGCGAACCGGTCTGCCAGGTCCCCGTCGATCTGAACCGGGTGGGAATCATTCTATTGGGGGGGCTGAACCCCGTGGCCTGCGCGCACGAACTCGGCATCGATGTCGATAACCAGTCCATGTCGACGGTCATGAATTTCAGAGAACTTCGTCCTTTTTCGGAAATCAGAAACCATTCAACAATTATTGCCGGTTCATAGGCAGGGGAGGATTTACGTATGGCGAAACAAAATGCCTACATCACGGGTGTTCTCGAAACCGTCAAGAAACGGAATTCCGGGGAACCCGAATTTCTTCAGGCGGTTACCGAGGTTCTGGAGTCGCTGGCTCCGGTCGTAGCGGCCAACAAAAAATACGAACAGCATTGCATCCTGGAGCGCATCGTGGAACCGGAACGGCAGATCATTTTCCGCGTCCCGTGGCAGGACGACAAGGGGAATATCCATGTGAACCGGGGGTTCCGCGTCGAATTCAACAGCGCCATCGGACCTTACAAGGGAGGACTCCGGTTTCATCCTTCCGTGAATCTCGGCATTCTGAAATTCCTCGGGTTCGAGCAGATATTCAAAAACTCCTTGACGACCCTCCCCATGGGCGGCGCCAAAGGCGGTTCCGACTTCGATCCCAAGGGCAAGTCCGATAACGAGGTTATGCGGTTCTGCCAGTCTTTCATGACGGAACTTCAGCGCCACATCGGTGCCGACACCGACGTGCCGGCCGGTGACATCGGCGTCGGCGCCCGCGAAATCGGCTACCTGTTCGGTCAGTACCGGCGTCTTCGCAACGAGTTCACCGGTGTCCTGACCGGAAAGGGGCTTAACTGGGGCGGCTCCCTGATTCGTCCGGAAGCGACCGGCTACGGTGCGGTGTATTTCGCCGAGGAAATGCTGAAGACCCGCGGCGACAGCCTGAAGGGGAAAACCGTGGTGGTCTCCGGTTCCGGAAATGTCGCCCAGTACACGGTGGAAAAGGTCAACCAGCTGGGCGGCAAGGTGGTATCCCTGTCGGATTCGAATGGGACGATCTACGATCCGAAGGGGATTGACGAGAAAAAGCTGGCCTTTATCATGGAACTGAAGAATGTCAAACGCAGCCGCATCAAAGACTATGCGGACAAATTCGGCTGCCGGTACAAGGCAGGAGAAAAGCCCTGGAGCATCCAGTGCGATTGCGCTTTCCCAAGCGCCACGCAGAATGAAATCACGGGAGAGGACGCCAGGGTGCTGCTCGCAAACGGCTGTTACGTCATCAGTGAAGGGGCCAACATGCCGTCGACACCCGAAGCCATCAATCAGTACCTGGAGAAAAAGATCCTGTACGGCCCCGGCAAAGCGGCCAATGCAGGCGGCGTGGCGACCTCCGGTCTCGAAATGAGCCAGAACTCCATGCGCCTGTCCTGGAGCCGTGAAGAAGTCGACCAGAAGCTGAAGGGGATCATGATCGCGATCCACCGACAGTGCGTGATCGCAGCGGAGAAATACGGATTCCCCGGCAATTACGTCATGGGGGCCAATATCGCCGGTTTCACAAAAGTCGCGGATGCCATGATCGATCAGGGCTTGATCTGATCCCCCCTTATGGGGCTCGACAAGGAAAGCTCCCCGGAATGCAGGGCCGGGGGGCTTTTCGTTTCCCGTTTTCCGGCTCCGGCCCCCTGTCTTCTATTTTCCGCCCCCCGCCTCCCTCTTCTTCATGCTCACCAGCAGGGCCATGATCGCCGCCTGGGTCATCCCGGGAATTCTCTCGGCCTGCCCGATCGTCGCCGGCTCGATTCTGGTCAGCTTCCCCTTCAGTTCGTTCGACAACCCGGGGATGGCCCCGTAATCGATTCCCGGGGGGATTTTCACGGCCTCGAGTTCCTTCATCTTCCGCACCGTGTCGTGCTGCCGCTTGATGTACCCTTCGTACTTGGCCTCGATTTCGATCTGGCGTTTGACCTGGGGATCCGGGATTTCCTCCCATTCCGGAAAGATTTTCAAATCGTCGTAGCCGATTTCCTCCCTTCTCAAGAGCTGAAAATGGCTGAGCGGGTTCTTGATCGGGGCGGACCCCAGGGTTTCGAGGGTGCGGGAGACCTCTTCCGTCGGAAGGATCTTCCTTTCCGAAAGCCTCCGGATTCCCTCATGGATTTTCGCGATCCGTTCCTGCAGCCTCTCGTAATGTTCCCGCCCGATCAGGCCCAGTTCGAATCCCCGGCCCGTCAGGCGGATCGTCGCGTTGTCCTCCCTCAAAACCAGGCGGTACTCCGCCCGCGAGGTAAACATCCGGTAGGGCTCGTCGACTCCCCGGACAATCAGGTCGTCCACCATGACCCCCATGTAGGCATCGCCCCGGTCCAGGATGAAGGGCGGCCGCCCCTGGACGGCCAGGGCCGCGTTGATTCCCGCCCACAGTCCCTGCGCCGCCGCCTCCTCGTAACCGGAGGTGCCGTTGATCTGCCCCGCCAGGTAAAGACCGCGGATCCGCTTCGTTTCGAGGGTCTGACGCAGTTGGGTGGGCTGGATGAAATCGTATTCGATGGCATAGGCGGGCCGCATGATCTCCGCCTCCTCCAGGCCCGGCACACTGTGAACGATCCGTTCCTGGAGTTCCAGGGGAAGGCTGTTCCCCAACCCCTTGGCGTACATCTCCTGCGTGTCGAGGCCCTCGTGTTCCAGGACGACGGGATGGGCCTGCTTGTCGGCGAAACGCATGACCTTGTCCTCCAGGGAAGGACAGTACCGGGCGCCGACACCCCGGATCTGCCCCGAATACAGAGGCGACAGGGCGATGTTCTTTCGGATCAGTTCATGGGTCGATCCCGTCGTTGCGCTGAAATAAGAAGGCCGGCGGTCTTCACCCAGTTTTTCCGTCAGAAAGGAAAAGGGTTCCGGATCGGGATCGCTGTCCTGCCGGGTCATCCGCGAAAAATCGATCGTCGAGGCCTTCAGTCGGGGCGGGGTTCCCGTTTTCAGGCGCCCCGTCTCGAAACCGAGGGATTTCAGGGATTCGGCAAGGCCGACGGCGGGAATCTCCCCGGCGCGCCCCGCCGGGAAACGGGACAAGCCGACATGGACCAGGCCGTTAAGGAACGTTCCCGTGGTCAGGACGACGGCTTTCGCACCGTAGAAAAATCCCGTCTGGTCGCAGACACCGGTGACGCGGCCATCCTCCACAACCAGGCGATCCACCAGTCCCTGGCGGATACGAAGCCGCGCCTGGTTTTCGAGAACCGCCTTCATGGCCAGGCGGTAGCGCTGCTTGTCGCACTGGACACGGGTCGACTGGACGGCGGGCCCCTTGGAAGCGTTGAGGCGGCGGAAATGGTTTGCCGTCAGGTCGGCGATTTTTCCCATCTCGCCCCCCAGGGCATCGACTTCCTTCACGAGCTGCCCTTTCGCCAGGCCGCCGATGGCGGGGTTGCAGGGCATGAGCGCGATGGCATCGAGGGAAATGTTGAATAAAAGGGTTTCGCACCCCATGCGCGCCGCGGCCAGGGCGGCTTCGCAACCCGCGTGCCCCGCGCCGACGACGATGATGTCGTAATTTTTCGAATCCGTCATTTCCAGACTACCGAACCTCTTGCAGGAATGCCGGTTATCTTATAGGATCCCCGGGAAAAAAGACAATCGAAAAGAGGAACCCTTGGAGAAACCGGCCTTCTGGCAAAACACGAAACGCTATTACGATCTCAAGAGCTACTGGCGAAACCTCTTCGGGTGCACAGTCTACAAGCTCCAGATCGACGCCGGTTTTACCTGCCCGAACCGGGATGGGAAAGTCGCTTACGGCGGCTGTATTTACTGTGACGGCCGCGGCTCGAAACTCCGTCAGCAGGGCCCGCTTCCCACCGTATCACGTCAGATTCAGGACGGCAAAAGCCACTACGGAAAAATCAGGGGGGCCGGCCGATACATCGCCTATTTCCAGACCTTCACCAACACCTATGGACCGGTGAATCACCTGAAGGCGATTTACGACGAGGCCCTGGCCCATGAAGACGTCATCGGCCTGTCCGTCGGCACGCGCCCCGACTGTGTCCCCGATCCCGTCCTCGATCTCCTGCAGGAGTACGCGGAACACCGCCATGTCTGGCTTGAATTCGGCCTTCAATCCATCCACGACCGCACCCTCCACGCCCTGAACCGGGGGCACACGGCGGAGCAGTTCCTGGATGCCGTCCGGCGGACGGCGGGACGGGGCATCCATCTCTGCGTTCACATCATCGCGGGCCTGCCCGGCGAAACCCGCGACGACACCTTGGCCACGGCCCGCGCCCTGGCCGCACTCCCGATCCAGGGCATCAAGATCCACTGCCTTCTCGCCCTGCGGGGAACGGCCATGGGACGGGACTACGAACAGGGCCGTTTAACGCTCATCTCCCGGGAGGACTATATCGGCACCGTTTGCGACGTTCTCGAAATCCTTTCCCCCGGGATCGTCATCCAGCGCCTCACCGCCGACGGCTACCGGGACATCTTCCTGGGACCCTCGTGGGCGGCCCATAAGCTGGATGTCCTGAACGGCATCGACCGGGAACTGGCACGTCGGGGTACGTATCAGGGAAGCCGCTTCGATACGGGCACGGCGGAGCCAAAGATGCGTTAATTTACCATTGACAAACCCCCGTCGTGCATGGTAGCTGAATTCCCTTCAAGTTGCCGACATTTATATGCATATCGGCCATTCCCGGTACGGCGTAACGGATTGACGTTTTTAGCGGGAAAAACACCTCGACGAAAGGTATGCCCATGAAACTTCATCAACGTTTTCTTTTGGTTTTCCCTTTGGCCTGCATTCTTGTCTTCTCCGCCGGTATGGCCATGGGCAGCGACGAAGGCACCTCTCCAGCCTCCTCTTTCACCCGGCTGTTCTCTGAATCGGCCTTTATCACGGGATTCGGCTCCGATTCCATTCCGGAGGGCGATTACCAGACCGTCCTGCTTATCTGGCACCTGGGCATCAACCTGGATCACGTCTTCCCCGCACTGAAATCCCACCGGGGCAAGCTGACCTTTTTCCTGGAACCGCAATTCAACCCCGTCGTCAACCCGACGGACGACTACGAGTTCGGCGTGGGAGTGGGCTTCCAGTACCAGTACCCGATTCTGGAAAAACTGTCGCTCTATGCCTTGGGCAGCGTAGGTCCCCACTATATTTCCGTCGTCACGGATGACCAGGCCAACGGCTTCGTCTTCTCGGACACGGTCGGCGCGGGGCTTTATTTTCAACTGACCGACCGGTCCGCGATCAACGTGGGATACCGGTTCCGCCACCTGTCCAATGCCGATGCCGCGGAACCGAACTTCGGGATCGATTCGCATTTCGGGGTGATCGGCTACTCGGTTTTCTTTCACTGAGGCGGGGGATCAAAGACGTGGCCATCAGCAGGGAATTGCTCGAACTTCTGGTCTGTCCGAAATGCAGGGAGAAGGTGCGTCTCAATGAGAACGGCGACGGCCTGATCTGCGACCGATGCAGGCTGCTCTACGAAATCCGGGACGGCATCCCGGTCATGCTGATCGGCGAGGCGAAAAAACTGTCCTGATATCACGCAAGAAATTGCAGCGCACCCATCGTGACAGCCGTTTCTACACCGCCATCTTCCCATGGCGGTGTATCTTTACATGCCAATCATGTTCGCTCACATCTCCTGACGTTTCTTATCCGGTTACTTCGGCAATGGAATCGAGCCATTCCCGTCATTCCGTCGAAAGGCGGGATCCGGGATGAAGCGGCACTATTCCCAGTCGTTCAGGAGATAGGCGATTTCTTCCTGGTCCTTGGATGTCAGGTAGGGATGCATCGGGACACTGAATATTCTCGTCGCATAATCCTCGCTGACGGCGAAATCCCCTTCGCGGTAGCGCAACCCCCCAAAGACGGGCTGGAGGTGAAGCGGCCTGGCGTAGTGGATCTCGGCGGGAATGTCCGCCTCCCCGAGTTTTTTCAGCATGTTCGAGCGATCCTCGTCCGACTCCGTCAGCAGGGCGTAACGGAACCAGGCGGACGTCACGCCGTCCGGGACATAAGGCGTCACCAGCAGCGGATTCCCATCCAGAAACCGCGTATAGAGCCCGGCAATACCCTGGCGCAGGGCGATCTCTTCCGGAAAAATCTCGGACTTCGCCAGCAGCATGGCGGCCTGCAATGAATTCATGCGCCCGTCGATGCCCGGCCTGACATGATCATCCCCGTCCTTTCCCCGGCCGTGCCTGCCGATGGAACGGATCAGGTCGGCGCACCCCTCGTCGTCCGTAAAGCACATGCCGCCGTTTCCATAAGCTCCGAAGGGAGCTTCCGGCGCAAAGGAAACACAGCCGATATCGCCCAGGGAACAGGCCCGCCTGCCCTTGTACTCCGCGCCGCACGCCTCCGTCGCAACCTCGATCACGAAAAGCCGATGCCGGCCGGCAACGGCGGCGATGGCATCGTAGTCGGCGGGCAGGCCGAAAAGATCGACGGCAAGAATTCCCTTCGGCGCGAGGCCGGCAACCGATCCGTCGCCCGGCAGGGGATAAAGGGACGCATCCCTTTTGACAACCGCCTCGACCGCCTTCTCCAGTTGTTCCGGATCGATATTGAATGTGAACGGATCGATATCGACGAAAACCGGGGTCGCCCCCAGGATTTTCACGATCGACACCGCCGCGATATCAGAAAAGGGGGTCGTAAAGATCGCGTCCCCCGGTCCCACACCATGGCTCATCAAGGCCATGAGTAGGGCGTCGTTTCCTGAGGAACACGCAACGGCATGTTGAACCCCGCAATAAAGGGCGAGTTTTTCTTCCAGCTCCCCGACTTCCGGACCCAGGACAAATTGCCCGTGCTCGAATACCCGTTTGAAATTGCTCTGAATCTTTTCCTGGATTTTAGCCTGTTGCGACTGCAGATCGATGAACTTCATGCGGCCTCCCCTGCTTGATCGTGATGTGTCGTAAAAATGCAACGGTTACGAAGGACCGTGATTCTGACCTGAGACGATTCAATCGAACGAAACAGGCCATCGCAACGATGGCCGATCCCTGATGTAGGACATACCGGACGGATCCGGATGTGTCAAGACATTGCTGTTTTCGAAGGTTTACCGCTTTCAACATGACCCGCACGAAGCGGGGGATTCAGGTTCAAGGATCTTTCCGGCTCCGGCGCGCCGCATCGAGGGTGTTGCGAAGGAGCATGGCGATCGTCATGGGGCCGACGCCGCCGGGGACGGGCGTGATAAAGGAACTCCGGGGCGAGGCTTCCGAAAACGCCACGTCGCCGACCAGACGCCCGTCATCCAGGCGGTTGATTCCCACGTCGATGACGACCGCCCCTTCCCGCACCATCTCTCCCCGGATCATTTCGGCCTTGCCCGCGGCGGCGACGAGAATATCCGCCCGGCGGGTCACCTCGGCGAGATCTTTCGTTTTCGTGTGGCACACCGTCACCGTCGCGTTCCGGGCCAGGAGCATCAGGAAAAGGGGCTTCCCGACGATGTTGCTCCGTCCCACGATCACCGCCTCTTTTCCTTCAATCGGAATCCCCGACCGATCGAGAAGTTCCATGATCCCCTTGGGGGTGCAGGCCATGTGGCAGGGCCGGCCCGTCAGCAGGCGGCCGATATTGACGGGGTGGAAACCGTCGACATCCTTCGCCGGATCGATCGCCTCGATGATGTGGGCGGAATGGATGTGGCCGGGCAGGGGCAGCTGGACGAGAATACCGTGAATTTCGGGATCACGGTTGAGCTCGTCGATCATGGACAGGACGGTTTTTTCGTCCGTTTCCGCGGGCAGCTTGTATTCTCTCGAATAAAACCCCACTTCCCTGCAGGCGTTTTCCTTGCGTTTCACGTAGATCTTGGACGCCGGATCGTCGCCGACAAGCATGACGGCGAGCCCCGGCACGATGCCCGTATCTATCTTGAACCGCTCGGTTTCTTCCTTGATTTCGTTTCGAATTACCTGGGATATTTTGTTGCCGTCGATGATATTGGCCATGAAACCACCTCCCCGATATATGGATTCCGCAAAGCGGAGGCAACCCTTCCACTTGCCTGGAACCTTGCAGGGCCTTATAGCGGAAAAGAGCTAACCAGGCAAGAAAAAAGAGGATTGCATCGGAACATCGAAAGGAGGTTTTCATTTTATTTATTGATAAATATTGCCCTGTTGTGCTAAGAGGAGCCCAAACTAAAAAGGTGGTTCATCATCATGGATTTGGGAAGCATGCTCGAAACGGGCAGGAAAGAGTTCGGTTCCAATATCGCGATCATCTACGAAGGGAAGCATTATACCTACGAGGAACTGGACAACGCCGTCAACGCCCTGGCAAACCATTTCCTCGCTTCAGGCATCAAGAAGGGGGACAAGGTCGGCCTGATGCTGCCCAATTGCCCGGAATTCGTCATCGCCTACTTCGCCGCCGTGAAAATCGGGGCGGTCGCCGTGACGCTGAACATCATGTCGACCTCCCATGAGCTGCTGCACCTTCTGAACGACTGCGACGCCAGGTGTTTCATCACGGAGGAAATCCTGACCGGGAAGTTTGAAACCATCCGGGACCGGCTCCCCCTGCACCCGGAGTTGATTCCGACAAAAGGTCCCGAAAAGGAATGCCTCTTCTGGAGCATCGTCGAGAGAGGCGATCACACCCTTGAAAGGCAGGAAATGGCGCCGGACGACCCGGCGGTCATCATCTATACGGCGGGCTTGACGGGAAAGCCCCTCGGGGCGGTCCTCACCCATCAGAATCTCCTGAGTCAATCCACTCTGGTGCGGGATCTCTACCAATCGACGGAAAAAGACCGCAGCCTGGCCGTGATTCCCCTGTTCCACTCCTTCGGCGCCGCCGTCAACATGCTGGCGGCCCTGCGCATCGGCGCGGGGATCGTCCTGATGGACCGGTTCAGCGTCGAGGCGATCCTCAAGAGCATCGAGCAGGACAAAGTGACCTATATCGCCGCCGTACCCCGCCTCTTTCTCGGATTGGCCATGAGCCCCGACATCGGCGACTACGATGTCAGTTCGCTCAGTTTCTGCATCACCGGCGGCGCCGCCATGCCGCCCGAATATATCTCCGTCTTCGAACAGAAATTCCCCGTCATCCTGCGCGAAGGCTACGGCCTGACGGAAGCGTCTCCCGTCTGCGCCTGCCACCGCAGAGGCGAAACCCATAAACCGGGCTCCATCGGGGTCCCCATCCCGGGTGCGGAAGTGAAGATCATCGATGATCACGGGAACGAAGTCCCCCGGAACACCGAGGGCGAAGTCATCGTCAGGGGCGACAACGTCATGAAGGGCTATTACAAGGACGAGGCCTCGACCGCCCAGGTTCTCCGGAACGGATGGCTTCACACAGGGGACCTGGGAAAGATGGATGAGGACGGCTTCATTTTCCTCACGGGTCGCAAGAAACGCATGGTCATCACCAGCGGGTACAACGTTTATCCGCGGGAGGTGGAGAAGGTTCTCGAACTCCATCCCGCCGTCCTGAAGGCGAAAGTCATCGGCAAGCAGGATCTGATGCGGGGCGAGGTGGTCAAGGCCCTCGTCGTCAAGAATGCGGGGGACGCCACCGACGAGAAGACCATCATGAAGCACTGCCGGTCCTACCTGGCCTCCTACAAACTTCCCCGGGAGCTGGAGTTCGTTGAGGAAATCGCGGATTGACGGTCACTCCGGGGCTTTATGAAACGGAAAGGCAAAAAAACGTTGTCGTTTAACATCAATACAAAAACCGATATTTTGAAAGGAGAAGGGGTATGAAAGAAGTTGTCATTGTGAGTGGAGCAAGAACAGCCGTCGGTACCTTCGGCGCGTCGTTGAAGGGGGTTCGCACGGTCGATCTGGGCGCCCTGGTCATCAAGGAGGCCATCAAGAGAGCCGGTCTGCGGCCTTCGGTCAACGATTCCATCAATTCCTGCCGTCCCGACGTTTTCGCCGGCATCGAGATGACGGATATCAATAAAAAATACTACGATTACGATTCATCGCTGAATCCCGTGTACTTCGACGAGTGCATCATGGGGAACGTCCTTCAGGGCGGCCAGGGCCAGAACACGGCCCGCCAGGCAGGCATCTACGCCGGTCTTCCCGAAGAGACCAACGCCTTTACCGTCAACAAGATCTGCGCCTCCGGCCTGAAGGCCATCACCCTGGCCGCCCAGTCCATCATGGCGGGCGTGGCGGATATCGTCGTCGCCGGCGGTATGGAAAACATGAGCAACGCGCCTTATCTCGTTCCCGATGCCCGCTGGGGATACCGGATGAGCATGCCCTACGGCTCCATCGTCGACCTGATGGTCATGGACGGCCTATTCGAGATCTTCAACGGCTACCACATGGGCATGACGGCGGAAAACATCGCCAACAAGTACGGCATCTCCCGCCAGGAACAGGATGAAATCGCCCTTCTCAGCCACCAGCGCGCACGGGCCGCCATTGCTTCCGGAGCGGTCAAGGACGAGATCGTCCCGGTCGTCATTCCTTCCAAGAAAGGCGACACGATTTTCGAGGTGGACGAGAGACCGATGGATACCAGCCTCGAGAAGATGGCGAAACTGTCCCCGGCTTTCATCAAGACCGGCACCGTCACGGCGGGAAACGCCTCCGGCATCAACGACGCCGCCGCCGCGGTCGTCGTCATGAGCGCGGACAAGGCGAAGGAACTGGGTCTGAAACCCCTCGCGAAGATCAAGGGCTTTGCCGCCGGCGGCGTCGATCCCGCATACATGGGCCTCGGTCCCATTCCGGCCACGAGAAAGCTCTTCAAGCAGTTGGGACTCACCATGAAGGACATCGACGTCATCGAGCTGAACGAAGCCTTCGCCGTCCAGGCCATCGCCTGCATCCGCGAACTCGGTGTGGATATGGACAAGTGCAACCTGAACGGCAGCGGTATTTCCATCGGCCATCCCATCGGCTGCACCGGCGCCCGGATCACTTACAGCCTGGCCATGCAGATGCAGAAGAAAAACGCCGGCCTCGGTTTAGCCACGCTGTGCATCGGCGGCGGACAGGGTATGGCGATTGTCCTGGAAAGAGCGTAATTCCCGTGTAGTTTCGGAATCCAGTCTTCTGTAGTCAACGTTAACAAGGTATCTCACGCCCCGTGATATCGCTTCGGGGCGTGAGATTTCTTTCTTCCCGAGCACAAAAATTCAAGGAGTATTTCTATGGAATACAAGAATATCTTATTTTCCGTTGAAGAAGGCATCGCCACAATCGCCTTCAACCGGCCCAAAGCCATGAACGCCATGAACGGCGAAACCATGGAGGAACTGTACGACGCGGCATCGGTCTGCAAAAAAGACAGCGCCGTCAAAGCGCTCATCCTGACCGGCGCGGGCGAAAAGGCCTTCGTCGCCGGCGCGGACATCGCCCAGATGCAGAACATGAAACCCGCCGAAATCCTGTCCTTCATGGAACTGGGCCATGAAACGATGCGCCTGATCGAAACCATGCCGAAACCCTCCATCGCCGCCGTGAACGGTTACGCCCTGGGCGGCGGAACGGAAATCACCATGGCCTGCGACATGCGGTTCGCCTCCGAAAAGGCCGTCTTCGGCCAGCCCGAAATTCTGCTGGGCATCATTCCCGGCTGGGGCGGAACCCAGCGCCTGGCGAGACTGGTCGGCATGGGACGGGCCAAGGAACTCATCCTGAGCGGCGAGCAGATCAACGCCCAGCGCGCATTCGAAATCGGCCTGGTAAACCGCGTGTACCCGCCGGAGGCGCTCATGGACGAAACCCGCAAGTTCGCCAGGAAACTGGCCGCCCTTTCCGGCTTCGCCACGAAGATGGCCAAGCACGCCATCAATTACGGCTACGATATCTCCATCGACAGTGCCAACCGGCTCGAGATGCAGTGTATCGCCCAGTGCTTCAGCACGGACGACCAGAAGGAGGGCATGTCCGCTTTTCTGGAGAAGAGAAAACCCGCCTTCACGGGCCGTTAGATCGGAGGGAGAGGCGCCTTATGGGACCGGATTTGATCGACAGGCTGATTGTCAAGAACGAATCGAAAATCGTCTACCTGGTTATGGACGGCCTGGGGGGACTGCCGCGGGAAGAAGGGGGGCGCACGGAGCTGGAAACGGCACGCAAACCCTACCTGGATAACCTGGCCAGGCAGTCCGTCTGCGGGCTTCTCGATCCGATCGGCTACGGCATCACGCCGGGGAGCGGACCGGCCCATTTTTCCCTGTTCGGTTACGATCCCGTCAAAACGAATGTCGGCAGGGGTCTTTTGTCCGCAGCCGGCGTGGATTTTCCGATGACGGAGAGGGATCTTTTCATGCGGGTCAACTTCGCCACCATCGACCGGGAAGGCCGGGTGATCGATCGCCGGGCCGGAAGGATCGACACGGAGGAAAACCGGCGTATCTGCCGGAAACTGAAGGACAGGGTGAAACTCCCGGCCGGGATCGAGGCCTTTTTCGAAACGGAAAAGGAACACCGGGCCCTCTTTGTCCTCCGGGGGGACGGCCTCCGTGAGGAGATCGGAGAAACGGATCCCCAGAAAACCCGTGAATTTCCCCATCCGCCCGCCGCCCTGATCCCGGAGGCGGCGGCGACGGCCGGTCTCATCCGTTCCCTCATGGACCAGAGCAAAGCCATCCTGGCGGATGAAGAAAAGGCCAACATGGTCCTGTTCCGGGGTTATTCGCGGTTTCACCGTTTTGCCGGCATGGAGGAGCGTTTCGGCCTCAACGCCCTGGCCATCGCCAGTTACCCCATGTACCGGGGTATCGCCCGTCTGCTGGGCATGACGGTCGCCCCTCAAACGGCCACGATTGAAGAGGAAATTCAGACCCTTGAACGATGCTACAATGACTACGATTTCTTCTTTGTCCATGTCAAGCCGACGGATTCCCGGGGAGAAGACGGCGACTTCGAAGCGAAGGTCAAGGTGATCGAGGAGGTCGACACCTTCATACCGAGGATCACGGCCCTGGAGCCGGACGTGCTGGTCGTGACGGGAGATCATTCGACACCGGCGGCATTGGCCGGTCACAGCTGGCATCCCGTCCCGGCGATCCTGGCCGCGAAGACCTGCCGGCCCGACGGCGTCGCCCGCTTCGGCGAAAGGGACTGCGTCGCCGGCGGCCTGGGGAGGATGCCCATGGTCTACCTGATGGGGCTGGCCCTGGCCCACGCCAGGCGCCTGGAAAAGTTCGGCGCGTAAGGACCTAACACATGACATGGGGGACCGCAAGCCATGCGGGCATCGAAAAGAAACGGGATGGCGCCCTCGTGTTCGGTTCGGACCATCTGAACAAAAGGGGGACCGGTTTGAAATCGGTCCCCCTTTTATTTTGCAGGATGGGCGCTGCCCGTCCAATTGTCAAGATTAAAGATTTGACCCCAATTACAGCCAGGGTGAAACTCCCGGCCGGGATCGAGGCCTTTTTCGAAACGGAAAAGGAACACCGGGCCCTCTTTGTCCTCCGGGGGGACGGCCTCCGTGAGGAGATCGGAGAAACGGATCCCCAGAAAACCCGTGAATTTCCCCATCCGCCCGCCGCCCTGATCCCGGAGGCGGCGGCGACGGCCGGTCTCATCCGTTCCCTCATGGACCAGAGCAAAGCCATCCTGGCGGATGAAGAAAAGGCCAACATGGTCCTGTTCCGGGGTTATTCGCGGTTTCACCGTTTTGCCGGCATGGAGGAGCGTTTCGGCCTCAACGCCCTGGCCATCGCCAGTTACCCCATGTACCGGGGTATCGCCCGTCTGCTGGGCATGACGGTCGCCCCTCAAACGGCCACGATTGAAGAGGAAATTCAGACCCTTGAACGATGCTACAATGACTACGATTTCTTCTTTGTCCATGTCAAGCCGACGGATTCCCGGGGAGAAGACGGCGACTTCGAAGCGAAGGTCAAGGTGATCGAGGAGGTCGACACCTTCATACCGAGGATCACGGCCCTGGAGCCGGACGTGCTGGTCGTGACGGGAGATCATTCGACACCGGCGGCATTGGCCGGTCACAGCTGGCATCCCGTCCCGGCGATCCTGGCCGCGAAGACCTGCCGGCCCGACGGCGTCGCCCGCTTCGGCGAAAGGGACTGCGTCGCCGGCGGCCTGGGGAGGATGCCCATGGTCTACCTGATGGGGCTGGCCCTGGCCCACGCCAGGCGCCTGGAAAAGTTCGGCGCGTAAGGACCTAACACATGACATGGGGGACCGCAAGCCATGCGGGCATCGAAAAGAAACGGGATGGTGCCCTCGTGTTCGGTTCGGACCATCTGAACAAAAGGGGGACCGGTTTGAAACCGGTCCCCCTTTTATTTTGCAGGATGGGCGCTGCCCGTCCAATTGTCAAGATTAAAGATTTGACCCCAATTACAGCAGCCATTTCCAGACCGGCATAACACGGATCAGCGCTCCTTCAAAGGACAGTTCCTTTTCTTCATCATGGGTGAGGATAAGCCCCTGCTCAATCGCCAGTGTGCGCATGGCCTCCCCAAGCCCCCTTAATTCGCGCAATTCATTCCTTGGCGTGAGTTCCCAGCAAACCTGAATGGCCATCGTGGGCTTTGTTCCTTCTTTTATGATGAAATCGCATTCCCGCCGGCCTTTGTAATAGAAACATTCTTTTTTCCGTCTGAACATTTCGATGGCGACTATATTTTCCAACAATTTCCCCCGATTTTCGGAAAATCCCGTCGATATAAGGGAAAAGCCCGTATCCAGAAGATAGATCTTCTTGGGATTCATGATCCGCTGACGAGGGGAGTAACTGAACTTGTCATGGGCAACGATGAAAAAACTCTCCTTCAAGTATCCAAGATAATTGGAGATGGTTTGCTTACTTCCCGGAAGTTGATGACGCTTCAACTCTCTTTCGAGCATGGAGATGGAAAACAGATCTGAAGAAATGTCCAGGCTATAGCGCATGACGGCTTCTAAAACGGTTTTCGCTTTTATATTATAGCGTTCCAGAATATCCCTGTAATAAATCGTCCGATAATAGCTTTGCAGGAGCTCCCGTTTTTCCTGGACCGTTTCCTTTTTGACGACTTCTGGAAAGCCGCCCTCTTGCAGATATTGTTCAAAGCCCTTCAGAACTCTCCCTCTTCCCGGGGTCAACAGCGTCCGCTCGTCGGCGGGAACATCGTGAAAGCGTAGAAATTCACGAAAGGAAAAGGGCATCATGAGAATGTTTTGGCACCGGCCGCGCAATTCCGTAGCGATCTCCCGTTCCAGAAGAGCGGCATTGCTGCCTGTAACGACAATTTTGTAGCGATTCTGGTTATGAAGGGTTCTCAGCACCCGGCTCCAGCCCGGTAATTGCTGGATTTCATCAAAAAATAGAAAAGTCGGGGCCCTTCCGGCGACCTGTTGAAAAGCGGTAAACAAAACGTCTGTGTCGGTGGCGGTGAAATCCGCGAGACGATAATCTTCGAAATCGACAAACAGAATATCTTCCCGGGTCCATTTCCCTTGTACCAGGAGATCCTGAATCAACTGGTACATATAACAGGTTTTTCCTGCCCGCCTCGGCCCCGCGATGGCGATGATCTCCGACACCTGCGCCAAGACCGGACTCGGCACATCCCTTTCTATCAGGACCGGGAAAACCTTATCTTCAAGCCATTCCGCTATGATTTTCTTGATGATTTCAATATTCATTTATTATTGTCCATTCAAGTGAACAATTTTTAACAATATTGTCTATTCATGTCAAGAATTATACGTTCTCTCACACCAGACGGTTTTATTTTCATGCGGATGTTGATGCCCTGGTAAAAAGTTGGTCAGGCTGCTATACCGAACTCGGAGACTGTGCCGTAATATCGTTCTGAGGCGCCGGCCGAAGAATCTCTTCCTCTTATTACTTCAGCAAGCACGGGTCTTGGAAAGAAACGGGATGGTGCCCTCGTGTTCGGTTCGGACCATCTGAACAAAAGGGGGACCGGTTTGAAACCGGTCCCCCTTTTATTTTGCAGGATGGGCGCTGCCCGTCCAATTGTCAAGATTAAAGATTTGACCCCATCTTTTTCAGTTCCTTTCTCAGGACTTTTCCTACCGCCGTCTTGGGCAGTTCGCTGCGGAACTCGATTTCCGTCGGCAGCTTGTAGACGGCCAGCCTCGTCTTGCAGTAATCGATCAGTTCCTGCTGCGTCGCCTGCTCCCCTTCCTTCAGCACGACGAACACCTTGACGTTCTCCCCCCGCTTGGGGTCGGGGATGCCGATGGCGCAGGCCTCCTGCACCTTCGGGTGGGTGTAGAACACCTCGTCGATTTCCCGGGGGTAGACGTTGAACCCGCCGGAGAGGATCATGTCTTTTTTCCGGTCCACGATGAAGAAATAACCGTCCTCGTCCATGACGGCGATATCCCCGGTGTAGCACCAGCCGTCACGCAGGGTCATGGCCGTTTCATCCGCCTTCCCCTTGTATCCCTTCATCACCTGGGGGCCCTTGATCACGAGTTCCCCCGATTCTCCGACGGGCATCTCCCGCAAACCTTCCTCGATGTCCACGATCCGGGACAGGGTATCGGAAATCGGGATGCCGACGCTGCCCACCTTCCGGGCTCCCCCGGCAAAGGGATTGATGTGGGTCACCGGTGACGTCTCCGTCATGCCGAACCCCTCGACGATCACGGCGCCGGTCGCCGCTTCGAATTCACGGATCACTTCCACGGGCAGGGGCGCGCTTCCCGAAAACGCCCCCTTCAGGCATCTTACATCGGTTTTCTTGAGGTCGGGATGGCCGAGGAGTCCCACGTACATCGTGGGAACCAGGGGAGCAAAGGTCGGGCGGTGCTTCTTGATCGCCGTCAAAAGCGGATCCGCCTGGGGCTTGGGAATGAGAATCTGGGTCCACCCCATGAAAACGGACAGGTTCATCGACGCCGTCAGCCCGAAAACATGAAAATACGGCAGCGCACCCAGCATGATCTCCCTGCCCCGCTCCAGTTGCGGAAACCAGGCGACACACTGCTGGACCTGTTTGCTCAGGTTGGACTGGGTCAGTTCGACGCCCTTGGAAATCCCCGTGGTACCGCCCGTGTACTGGTACATGGCCACGTCGTCGAACCCGATTCGGGCCGATTGATCGAGGGGCTCGTGGCGGGCGATGCAGTCCTTCCAGGAATAGACGTCCGGCGCGGATTTCACGTCGGCGGCCAGCTTCCTCTTCTTCGCCACCAGGGGGAAAAGCACGTTCTTGGGAAAGGGCAGGTAGTCCCCGATGGAGGCGATGACGATCTGCCTGATTTTCGTCTTCGGCCGGAGGTCGATCATCCGGTTCCCCAGAAGATCGATGGCGATCAGGACCGTCGCGCCCGAGTCGCTGAACTGGTACTCCAGTTCCCGGTCCGAGTACAGGGGGTTGTTCATGACGGCGACGGCCCCGATCTTCATGACGGCGTAGTAAGCGACCACGCATTGAATCATGTTCGGGAGAATGACGGCCACGGCATCGCCCTGCTTGACCCCGAAAGAAACGAGGCACCCCGCAAAGCGGTCGACCAGGTCCTTCATCTGACGGAAGGACAGCTTGTATCCCTCGAAAATGAGCGCCGTCCGATCGGGGAAATCCCGCACCGTCCGTTCCAGGATATCCGGCAGGCAGATCTCCTCATACCGTATAAACTCGGGCACCCCCTTCTCGTAGTGCTTCAACCACGGTTTTTCCAGGTAAGGACTTTTTTCCATCACCCCATTTTCCTCGCGGCTTGTCCGCCAGAGACCGCCCCTTCGTACCCTCG